>Ga0182019_10000124_pt1 | contig 36432 bp, 31 predicted proteins | sample 812E2MmetaG_FD_120483 | JGI IMG/M metagenome (GOLD analysis project Ga0182019, IMG submission 120483) | Permafrost microbial communities from Stordalen Mire, Sweden - 812E2M metaG | ecosystem: Environmental > Terrestrial > Soil > Wetlands > Permafrost | place: Sweden: Stordalen | collected...
CGGGCCGGGGCCGACCGGTCGAGGCGCGCGGGCCTAGGGGTTCCTCGAACGAAAGCCCCACCGGTGGAACGGCGTCGGCGAGCATCACAGTCGGCTGGGCTCCCACCATGTCGATATCGTTCAGCCCCGCAAGCATTTCAGAGGGCGGGACCTCGACGCTCACCTTCACGCTGTTCAACCCCGAGACCAGCAGCACCGATCTCGCGGGGCTCGCCTTCACCGACACTCTGCCGGCGGGGCTGACCGTCGCGAACGGCTCGACGACCGTCTGCGGCGACGGCACCACCACCGGCACGCTCGCGACGAGCGGCGGCAACACGATCAGCCTCTCCGGAGCCCCGCTTCCGGTCAGCTGGATCTGCTCGTTCTCGGTCACCGTCACCGGGCCCGACACGGCAGGCACCTACAAGAACACCACCGGCCAGCTCACCTCCACGAACGGCATCCCCGGCCCGGCCGCCACAGCCAGCCTGGTGGTCCTGGCCCCGGGTACCACCGCTCCCCCAACGTCCACCGATCGAAGCGGCGCGCCCGGCCGGTCAGACCCGACGCTGCCGCTGTTCCTGCTGGCAGCGTTCGCCGTCGGCTTCGTCGCCATCCGGCGCGCGGAGATCAGGGGACGTCGCCCGGGCCAGTGACACGCTAGCTGACACGGCGCGCCGCGAGAGTTCGCACCATGGAAACCGCGAAGCTCATCTCGCTGCCGGCCCAACCGACCCGCCAGGGCTCGGTCAAGATCGAGTCCGATCGGCTCGTCGTCGAGCATCTGGTCCTGGACGACCACGCTCTGGCAGCGTTCGTGGCCGAGCGGCCGGCCGAGGAGCGGGCACTCCTGGTGGAGCGCGCGCTGCGGGTCGGGTTGACGGCGATCCAGAGCGTCGGCGTGACGGTCAACGTGGACGCGGTCCGGGCCGAGTTCCAGGGGCTGCTTCGCCAGACGGAGGCCGCGAACGAGAGGGCGGCCACGGCCCTGGACACGATGCTGCGCCAGAACTTCGCCGACGGCGAAGGCCGGCTGCCGCGGACGCTGGAGCGGTTCCTCGGCGACAAGGGTCAGCTGCGCAACTTCGTCGACGAGCTGTTCGACGAGGCCAAGCGCGACAGCGCCATCGGCCGGATGAAGGTGCTGCTCGGCTCGTATTTCGACGGCGACGCCTCGCGGCTCGCCCAGCTGCTGGACCCAACGCGGCTGGGTTCGCCACTCCACCAGTTCCGCATCGAAATGTCCGAGGGGTTCGCGAAGCTGAACGAACGGCTCGCTGCCATCGAGGCCGCCGGCGCTGCCCGGGCGTCCGAGCGGTCCAAGTCGGCGGCCAAGGGCGCGGACTTCGAGGACGTGATCGAGGCCGTGCTCGGCGACATCAGCCGCGGGTCGGGTGACATCCTCGAACGGACCGGAACGGAGGCCGGCTCGGCCATAGGCTCCAAGAAGGGCGACTTCGTCCTGACGCTGAACGCCGAGGCGACCGCCGGAGCGGAGCTGCGGGTCGTCGTGGAGTGCAAGGACCGCTACGTGTCCGGGCGAAATATGCGCGACGAGTTGCGCGACGCGAAGTCGAACCGCGACGCGGCCGTGGCGCTCGTGGTATTCAGTCCCGCCCATGCCCCCACGGGCATCGCCCCCTTCGACGTTCGGGCCGGCGACGTCTATTGCGTGGTGGACCCGGCCGCGCCTGACGCGGCCACGCTGGAGGCCGCGGTCCGGCTGGCCCGGCTGATGGCCCTGCAGACGCTGCGCGAACGCGACATCGAGGTGGACGCGGCTGCGATCGCCAAGGCCCTCAACGGCGTCCGCGAGCAGCTCGAGACGTTGCGCTCGCTCAAGCTGACCCTGACGTCGATCGGAACGAGTGCCAGGGATGTCTACGCCGGGCTGGACAAGCTTCGCGACGGCATCCTGGCCCGCCTGACGGAGGCCGAGGCGGAGCTCCGGGCCCACTAGAGTCGTTTTCGGGCGGCGTGGTGAGACGGTCCGGCGGTTTTCGCCGAGGAGTGGGTGCCTCGCGCTACCTTTGAGGCTCGCGGGCCCGGCGAGAACCGGCGAGAAAGGGCTAGCGCGTGCGAGGTGCAGTCGAATGCCACGGTCGATGTGGAAAGGTGCGATCCAGTTCGGGCTGGTCACGATTCCCGTAAAGATGTACCTGGCCACCGAGTCCAAGGGCGTCAGCTTCAACATGCTCCACGCCGCGTGCCGGGGCCGCATCCAGATGAAGACCTACTGCCCCACCGACGACGAGGTCATAGAGCGCAGCGACACGGTGCGCGGGTATGAGGTCGCGCCGGACCAGTACGTCGTGATCACAGACGAGGACCTCGCGTCGGTCCCGCTCAAGACGGTCCGCTCCATCGAGATCGAGCAGTTCGTGGCGGTCGACTCGAGCGGCGAAGCCACTCGCTTCGTCAAGCAGGCTTACTACCTGGAGCCGGAGCCGGTCGCCCGCAAGGCGTTCTTCCTGCTGCGGCAGGTTCTCGCCAAACAGGGTCTTCGGGCCGTCTGCAAGATTGTCCTGCGCGATCGCGAGCAGCTCGCCGCCCTCGACCCGTTCTCCGGCACGATCCTCCTCTCGACGCTGTACTGGCCCGACGAGGTCCGCTCGGTCGCCGACCTGGCCATCCCCGAGGATGACGCCGAGGTCAGGCCCGCCGAGCTGGCGATGGCCGAGCAGCTGGTCGGGATGATGACCGGCCAGTTCGACCCGAAGGCCTATCACGACGAATACCGTGAAGCGCTCATGGGGGTAATCAACGCCAAGGCCGCCGGCGAAGCGATCGCCGAGCCGGCCGCCGCGCCGGCGGCAAAGCTGACGGATCTCGTCGCCGCGCTGGAGGCGAGCGTGGCTGCGGCGAAAGCCGCCCGCCAGACCGCGCCGGAAACGATCGCCGCGGCGTCGAAAGCGGTCGCGGCCACGAAGAGGTCGCGCAAGCTCGCGCCGGTCGGCGTCCCTGTCATGGCCGGAGAGCCCGAGGCTGAGCTGGTTCCGGTTCGCCGCCGCAAGTCCGCCTGAGGCCGGCCCGCCGGCCGAGCCGCACCTGCGGCCGAGCCGCGCCGCAGGCCCGCGCCTTCCGTCGCCGCCCCGCGCCGGCCCGCGCCGCCCCGCCCCGCCCGCTAATCTCTGCGCATGAGCGAACACCCCTGGCCTCTGTTCAACCTCCGGCTTCGCACGCCGCGTCTGGAGTTGCGCCTGCCCACGGACGACGACCTGCTCGAACTGGTGCGCGTCGCCCGCGAAGGCGTGGTCGAGGAGGGCCGCACATTCTTCGCCGTGCCCTGGCACGAGCTCCCCTCCCCCGCCTTCGAACGCCAGTTCCTGCAGCACTGGTGGGCCTCGCGCGGCAGCTGGAGCCCGACGCACTGGACCCTGGGCCTGGCGGCGGTGGCCGGCGGGCAGCCGATCGGGGTCCAGGACGTGATGGCCCGCGACTTCGCGGTGCGCAAGACGGTCGTGACGGCCAGCTGGCTGGCTCGGACGTATCAAGGCCGCGGCTACGGCACCGAGATGCGCGGCGCGGTGCTCACGCTCGCCTTCGAAGGGTTGGGCGCGGAGCGTGCCGAATCGGGCTTCTTCGAGGGCAACGCCTCGTCGGCCGGAGTTTCGGCGAAGCTCGGTTATGTCGACAACGGCGAGGACGTCTGGGCGGTCGGCCCTGAGCGCGTGGTCGAGCATCGCCTCCGCATCGACCGCGAAACATGGAAGCGCGACCTCGTGCCCGTCACGATCGAGGGCCTGGAGCCGTGCCTCAAGCTGTTCGGCGTGGGCGACCTCGACCCGACGGAGTGGCAGCCGCTCTAGACCGACGGCTCAGGTGCGAACCGCCCGGCGCCCGCGCGACTACCGGTCGTCGGCGCGTCGTCCTACCAGCCACCATGAGAACGGAAACAATCCGGCGGCGATCACGAGCTTGATGGCGTCGCCGAGGACGAACGGCATCAATCCCTTCTGGATCGCCATGTCGGGCGAGAAGTTGGCGGCCACGGCCAGCCACGGCACGCCGACCAGGTAGATCACGATCTCGCCGATCACCATCGCTCCGACGGCACCGGGGATGTGGCGATCCCAGCCCAGCTCAGCCAGCTTGCCGACGAGGGCGGCAGCGATGAGGAAGCCGACCAGGTACCCGCCCGGCGCGCCCAGGACGAGCCCGCCCTGGCCAAACGCCGCGATCGTCGCGACTCCATGAGCGTGGCCCGCGTACACGGGCAGCCAGAGTCCCAGCACCAGATAGAGCGCTACCGAGAGCACGCCTCTCCGAAGACCGAGCGCGCCACCGACCAGCAGGACGGCCAGCGTCTGGCCCGTGATCGGGATGGGGTTGTTGGGCAGCCAGATCGCGAGGTTGGCCGTCAGGGCGATGAAGGCGGCGCCCACGCAGACGAGCGCGAGGTGTCGAAGCCGGGCGCTCATGCGCTCGCCGATGCGGATCGGGACCAGGAAATCGCCGATCGTGATGCCGCGTTCGGCGGCGGGGAGTCGATTCAGCGAAGGGGTCGCGAGCATTCTTGGGTCTTCCCTGCGGTGCCAACGCGGCCGATGCTCGGACTCATCGTCCCGGTCCGAGGGCGCGAGTGTACCAGGCCGGGCGGCCTCGCGGCGCACGGGCTCTCCGTGCCCGGGCAGCCGGACGCTACTCGTGCTGGAGGGCCCGAACGATCGACTGACGGCTGGCCACTCCCGCTGGATAAATGGAGGCGGTGACGCTGATCAGGACACCGAAGAGGACGGCCAGCGCGATAGAGGCCCACGGCGGATCGAACGCCAGGCCGAATCCTCCGCTCGACCAGGCGACCAGAAGTCCACCCACCAGCAGGCCGACGGCCGCGCCGATCAGCGACCCGGCAACGCCCAGAATCCCCGCCTCGATCACGACCATGCCCCAGACCTGGCGGCTGGACATGCCCGTCGCCCGGAGCACGCCGATCTCGCGGACGCGTTCCAGGACGCTCATCGAAAGCGTGTTCACCATGCCTAATCCCGCGACGAGGACCGCGATCAGAGCCAGCGCATCGAGCAGCCGAAATAACCCATCGAGAGCCTCGCCGACGGTGCCCTGCACGCTCCCCAGATCCGCCGACTGCAGCGCGTACTGCGACGCCGCCGCATCGACCGCGGCTCGCGCGCTCGGTTCCTGGCCGGGCTTGTAGCGAACCGCGAAAACGTCCGCGCCCGTCGCCCCGAACGGCCCCAGGGCATCGGACCAGCCCATGAGCATCGCCTCCTGCGAGTCGCCCGGGATCGAATGGGCCACGATCCCAACGACGATCAGCCGGGTGGGAGTTTCGCCAGTGGCGAAGCTGAGCGTGTCGCCGAGCCTGATGTCCGATGCGCTCGCCAGCGACTGCGGCACGATGACCGCGCCGCCGGTGTCGAGCGCCGCGAAAGCGGCGGCCGGATCGCCGCCGCCCGGGACGAAGACCAGGCGTCCGTCCACGCTGAAATCCTCGCCGGAGATGGCGGCCGCCTGCTGGCGCACGCCTCCAAAAGGCACCCCGAAGAGCCCGATCGGCGAGATCGATTGCACGCCCGGCAGCGTGGCGATGTCGTCGATCGAGGAATCCGTCGGCGAGATCGGGTGGATCGAGGTCAGAAGCTCGCTGCCGGGGATCGTCTCGGCCAGCCAGCGTTCGCCGATCTGCCGGATGTTCTGGGCGGCCGTGCCCAGCGCCACCACCATGGCCAGGCCCATCACCAGCGCCCCGGCCGTGAGCGTGGTGCGGCTGATGTCGCGGGCCAGCGAGCTACGAGCCAGCCGTTCCTCGTTCCGGAAGATCCTGAAGGGAATGCCCGCCAGTCGCAGCAGCGGACCAAGCACCAGCGGCACGATCAGGACGGCCACGAGCATCAGGCCGTACACGACCAGCGGTCCCAGGCTTCCGAGGTCGAACGTCAGGCGGCCCGATCCCTGGGTCGATTGGGTCGCGCCCGACGAACTGCTCGGCCAGACCGCCAGGGCGGCGACGGCCAGCACGCCGAAGACGAGCACCAGCCAGCGCAGCCGAGCGCCTCCGTCGACTGCGCCCCGGGGGCTGCGCCTCAGCGCCTCGACCGGCGGGATCCGCCCGGCCCGCCAGGCCGGCTCCAGCGAGGCGGCGAGCGTGATCAGCACGCCGATGACCAGGGCCAGCACGATTGACCCGAGCGAGATGTTGGGTGCGTCCAGGGCGATGGGGCCCGTGGCATTGACCCACGAGAGCGTAAGCGAGGCCAGGCCGATGCCGCCGACTACTCCTACGACGGACCCGATCGCCCCCAGTGCGAACGCCTGCAGCATGACGAGGCCCATGACCTGCGAGCGCGTGGCCCCGGCGGCGCGCAGCAACCCCACGTCGCGCAATCGTTCCGTCACCGTCATCGAGAGCGTGTTGAAGATCAGGAACGCACCCGCGAAGAGGACCACCGCCGCGACGAGCAGCAGCGTCCCACGGAAGTCGACCGTCTCGGCGCGGAGCGAGTCAGCCGTGTCAGACGTCCGGGCCAGCAGGTACGGCTCGGTCGTGATCGTCTCTTCGAGATGGCCGATCAGGTCGCTGGCGGTCACTCCGGGCTGGGTGCTCAGATCGACCCGCGTCACGCCCGTCATATCGAAGAGGGCCTGGGCCGAGGCGAGCGGCACGATCACCAGCCGTCCGGCCGCGTCGGGCACCGAGCCATCGCCCGACACGATGCCGACGATCGAGAAAGCGGCGGGCCCTGTGCTTCCGCCGTTGAGCGTGATCGAGTCGCCGATTCGCAGACGCTCCTGGCTCGCCAGCGTCTCGGTGATGACGGCGTTCCCGGAGTCGGCCGAGGTCAGGAGCCGCCCGCCAGAGAGTGGCAGGTCGTGCAGCTTCGGCTCCGCCACCGCGTCGATCCCGAGCACGGTCACCGGCGCCGGCGGCTCCGCCGCCGGGGACAGCGACGGGCTCGCCGCCAGGTAGGTCTTGCGTTCCAGGGCGGGTGCGACGACATCGACTCCGGCCGTCCCGGCGATCGCCGCCAGCGAGTCCCGGCTGAGGCCGTGCTCCTCCAGGGCCTCGACGCGCACCGCCGCGCGGCCCATCTCGTCGGCGGCGGCGCGGGCAACGGCGGCATCCATCGTGGCTCCGGCTGAGAGCGACGCGAACAGCACCGCCACGCCGAGAGCGACGCCCGCCATCGTGAGCACGCTCCGAAGCAGCCGCGCCCGGAGGGTCCGCCAGGCCAACGACGAGAGGCGCCGCACGGGCTAGAGGCCCAGCTGGGCGAGACGCGCGATCAGGGGGCCGGCGTCGTTGCCTTTGCGGCGGCCGAGCTGTATCTCGTCGCGAATCTTGCCGTCGCCCAGAACGAGGACTCGGTCGGCGTGCGCCGCCGCCCGAGCGTCGTGGGTGACAAGGACGATCGTCTGGCCACGCTCGTCGCAGGATCGCCACAGCTCGTCGAGGATCTCGCCGCCGGTGGAGTAGTCGAGGTTGCCGGTGGGCTCGTCGGCGAGCAGGAGCGCCGGACTGCCCACCAACGCCCGGGCCAGGGCCACTCGCTGTTGCTCCCCGGCGGAGAGCTGGTCGGGACGGTTCCGCTCGCACCCCGCGAGGTTGACCATCCCGAGGACGTCTTTGATCCGAGCTGCCGCCTCGCCGCGACGCGGGTCCACGCCCGCGATCGTGTACGGCAGGGCCACGTTCTCGTACACGTCCAGCAACGGGATCAGGTTGAAGAACTGGAAGACGAAGCCGGTCTTCTCGCGTCGCAGACGGGTCGCTTCCCTGTCGCTCAGCTGGCTGACGATCTCGCCGTCGAGGACGACTTCGCCGCTGGTCGGTCGGTCCAGCCCGCCCAACAGCTGCAGGAGCGTGCTCTTGCCGGAGCCGGACGGTCCCATCACCGCCACGAACTCGCCTCGCTGAACCTTGAGGGAGATGCCGCGCAGGACCTGCACGTCGCGGCTGCCGATCCGGAATCCCTTGGTCAGGTCGCGCGCCTCGAGGATCACGCCATCGCGCGCGGATCGACCCGGGCCTGTTCCGGATGACCCGGCCTCGGGCAGCGACGTGACGGACGGCTCAATCGGCACCACAGAAGTGTATTCGGTCGGCCCGGCCATTTGGCGTAGCCCCGATGCCGCGCCCTGGGCGGGCGGCACCCTGGACGGCCCGCGCCGCCTCGCACCCGCGCTAACCGAGCGAGCCGCCGAATAGAAGCTTGAACAGCGAGTCGAGCGGACCCTGCGACGGTGCCCTCTCGCGGACCCGCAGGCTCGTCGAGGCCTCGGTGGGATTGATCCGATCGGGCGAGTCGAGACCGCCGCTCGGCGAACTGGCCGTGCCGGGCGTCGCGCTGGACTCGGGCGTGGCGGCTGGCTCGGTCACCGTCGGTTCGGGCGTGGGTTGCGCCGTCGGCTCGGCAGTCGGGGTCGCCTGCGGAGTCGCCTTCGGAGTCGCCTTCGGAGCCGGCTTGGAGACCGGCTTCGGCTTGGCCGCGCATGGCACGGAGAAGAGGACGGCATACAACTTCCGGCCGTCTGCCGCCTTGTATGCGCCGACGCCCATGCGCACCCATGTGCCGAGGATGTTCGCCCGGTGGCTGGTGGAGCCCATGAAAGCGGACTCGATGTCCGTCGTGGCGGAGTCGTCCCCGTAGGTGCTCAGTCCGATGTTCTCGCCCGCAACCTTGAAGCAGTAGTGGTCCTTCGTCATGTCATCGAAGACCTTGGTGTTGCCCGGCGGGATGACGTGCGAGAAGTAGTCGCGGTCGCCCATGTCCTTGGCCCGCCACTCGGCCTCTTTGTGGAGGTACGAGTCGTTGGTCAGAGCGCCCAGGCCGGCGGACGCGCGGTCCTGGTTGGTCAGCGTGAAGAGGAGCTGCTCGTCGGTGGGGCTGAAGGCCGAAGTGCCCCAGGCGAAGGCCGGAGCGGCGGTTGAGACGGTGGTCAGCAGGGCAAGCACAAGAGCCAGGCCGCCAATGCGGAGTTGTCGCGTCGAGGCGGAGGCGGCGAAGGACCGGATTGTGCCGAGGCCTGGCATAGTGCATCCCAGCTGGCTTTGCTATTTACCACAACTGTAGAGCCGGCCAGAGTCCCGGTCCCCGGCCCGCTGGTCCGGTCGAACGCGGTCGGGTGGTACCACGGTCGGGTGCGTTTGATTAGGGGGTGCTCCTGCGCGGACGGGTAGCGCCGCGCCGGGCGTCGTTGACGCCGGTCAACGGGCCCGCTCTCACCTCGGCGGCGCCGCACCGGCTATACTCCCGGTCGCCCCACCGCGGTGGCAACGGGCGGCCCAGCCGCTGAGCACGCCGGGGCACGCGAACGGTGGCCTTAGCTCAACCGGCAGAGCAGCGGACTGTGGATCCGCAGGTTACGGGTTCGACCCCCGTAGGCCACCCCAAAACCCCTCGCGAACGCCGGGCTGGCGCGTCCGCGCGACAACCCGATCCGGCGGTGACTTTCGTACGGCGTCCTCAGGCTGCCGCTTCGGGCGCTCCGCCCCGCAGGTAGCGGTACAGGATCCCCGCCACGAGCGCACCGACGAGCGGCGCCGCCAGGTAGATCCACAGACCGGCAAGATCGCCCGCCACGAGGGCGGGGCCGAGCGAGCGCGCAGGGTTGAGCGAGGCGCCGCTGATCGGTCCGGCGGCGAGTCCGCCGAATGCGATGGCGCCACCGATGGCAAGCGCGCCCGTCTCCCGCGCCGCCCGCGGATCGGTGGCAACAACCGTGACAACCAACACCAGGACGGCTGTGAATACCACTTCCATGGCGAAGGACTGGGCATCAGATCCGGCCGGATGCGTCACGCCTAAAGGTCCGCTTCCGAAGGTCGCTCGAAGCGCCAGCGCCCCTGTGATCGCCCCGGCGCATTGGGCGACGGCGTAAGTCGCCACGCGCAGCCACGGCAGATGTCCGCCGACCGCGACGCCGAGCGAGACCGCGGGGTTGAAATGACCGCCCGAAATGTGGCCGAATGCGTAGACCATCAAGCCAATCGCAAGCCCGAACGTGAGGGCGACTCCGACCGGGCTTATGCGTCCGATGACAATGGCGCCGCAGCCGGCAAAGACCAGCACGAAGGTCCCAACGAACTCGGCGACGTGGGCTCTCATGAGAGCGCTCTGGGCGGCCTTCGTCCAAAGGGCGGTTCCGGATAGGTTTGTCCTGGCAGGTGTGTTCATCATCGAAACGTACACCCTCCGGGACTATGAATCCAGCATCCGCCGGGACGGCTGCGGGAAGCCACCACGCCCCATGTGTCTCAAACCCAGACTCGTGTCGGCCTACCCAAGAGCGCCCGGATCAAAGGCAGGGGCCACCGCCGCCTCCTGCAGAGGGAAGAGGCGTCCCTTCAGCCGCATCGCCGCCCACACGAGGGCGAGCATCACTGGCACCTCGATGAGCGGCCCGACGACCGTCGCCAGCGCAACGGTCGGAGAGAACGCCGTGATTGCGATGGCGATCGCGATCTCGAAGTCCCGGCCGGTAGCGTTGAACGCGACTGCCACGGCGTCTCGATACGGAAAGCGGAGCCGCGAACCGATGAAGAGCACCACGAAGAACATCGTCACGAAGAAGAGCGACATCGGGATCGCCATCTCCAGCACGATGCCGGGTCGCTGGATGATCAGGTCGCCCTTGAGCGAAAACATCACGATCAGCGTAAAGAGCAGGCCCAGGATCGAGAGCGCGTTGAGGCCCGGCTTGAGCCGTTCCATCGCCTCTTCGCCGCCTCGATGTGTGACCGCCATCCGCGTCAGAACGCCGAGCACCAGCGGCAGGCCCAGATAGAGCACCACGGATTCGGCGACGACCCAGACATCGAAATTGACGTTCCCGATGAGCAGGCGGGCGTAGACCGGGATGAGGATCATCTGGGCGACCGAGTTCAAGGCAACGAACACCAGGGCCATGGGCGTGTTTCCCTTGGCGAGAAACGTGAAGATGATCACCATCGCTATGCAGGGGGCGAGCCCGTAGAGAACGAGCCCGGTGTGCAGCTCGGGGTCGCTTACGAACACGTCCGCGAGCCCGAGCATCACGAACGGCGCCACGAGGTAGTTGAAGAAGAGCACGACCGCCAGCTGGCGGGGCGAGCGGAAGGCGTCGCCAACCTCGCCCAGGTGGACGTTGGTCATCGCCGGGTACATCATCGCGAAGAGCCCGATCGGAACCCCGAGCGAGATCGCGTTGGGCACGGTCAATACGAACGTCCCGCCGGCGATCGCCTTGATCGCGTCGATCGGCGGCGTCAGGGCGAAGTCCGAAATGGATAGCGCTTTCCCGATGCCGATCCCGATCGCCATGCTGATGACGACGAAGAACGGCAGGAGGCGGAAGTCCTCGAGCTTCGCGAGCAGGCGGGCGGCGGTCATCGGGCTCCTATGGGGCGAGCCTGGCGTGCTATCCGTGGCGTCGATTGGACTGTACGCCCTCAAGCCAGTTGAAGGTCAAGGCTGGTCTCGGCGGCCAAGCATCGCCCCGACGGCAGGCTCGAGTAGCGGCCGGTCCGCTAGGATTCGCTGTGTGAGACTCTGGATCGCCTCGCCTGATCCCGGCCCCGTCACCACCCCGCAGCACCCTGATGGCCCCGGGATGACGCCGTGACGCCGATCGAGGCCGTGGCTATCCTGCTCGCCGGGTTGGCCGCGGGCACGATCAATACCATCGTGGGCTCCGGCTCGCTCATCACCTTCCCAACGCTGCTTGCCTTCGGATACGCGCCGCTCGACGCCAACGTGTCCAACACGGTCGGGTTTGTGCCGGGCTCCATCAGCGGCTCGATCGGCTACCGGCGAGAGCTTGCCGGCCAGCGCGGTCGCGCCCTTCGTCTCAGCGTCGTTGCTGCAGCCGGCGGAGCCACCGGCGCCCTGCTGCTGCGGGCCTTTCCAGGGGCATTCGCGGCGATCGTGCCCGTCCTGATCGGAGTGGCGCTGGTGCTGGTGGCGATCGGGCCGCGCCTCTCCCGCGCCCTGGCCGAGCACCGCCGCCCGGACGCCCACCGAGCCTGGCCGCTGTCGGTAAGCCTCTTCGGCTCGGCCGTCTACGGCGGGTACTTCGGAGCGGGCCAGGGGATCATCATGATCGCGCTGCTCACGATCTTCCTGCCCGACGACCTGCAGCGTCTGAACGGCCTGAAGAACGTTCTGGCGGTGGTCGTAAACGGCGTCGCGGCCGTCATCTTCATCCTGATCGCACCGGTCCACTGGGACGTGGCACTGCTAATCGCCGCGGGCTCGGTCGTGGGCGGCCAGATCGGGGCGCGAGTCGGCCGGCGCCTGCCGCCGCAGCTGTTGCGGGCCGCGATCATCTGTGTCGGCCTGGTCGCCGAGGCGCGCCTTCTTTTCGGCTGAGGACGGGCCGGGCGTCGGCCCGAACCGCTGGATGCGGGCTACGAGGCGGGCTGGCCCGGGTCGTCGGGGTTCCATTGGAGAGCCTCGCCGGAAGGTTCCGCCGGGGACTCGCCGGAACCCGCGGTCCCCGCGGAGGAAACCGGCAGTCGGACCCAGAAGCGCGCTCCGCCCTCATCCCGGTTCATGGCTCCGATCGTGCCGCCGTGCTGATCGACGATCCACTTGGCGATCGCCAGGCCGAGACCCGTGCCTCCGGCCGGCGCGTTGTCGGCGCGCCAGAACCGCTCCCACAACCTGGGCAGGTCCTCCGGCTTGATTCCGTGGCCCTGGTCCTCAACATACAGCCAGACCGCCGTGGCATCCGGCCGCACGTTCACGGTCACCGTCGAACCCTTGGAACTGTGCCGGATGGCGTTGTCGACCAGGATCGTGACCAGCTGGCGGAGCCGCAGCGGGTCGCCCGACAGTGGCGCCGGAAGCGGATCCAGCACGATCTTGACGCCACGCCCCTCACCCAACGTCACGAGAGACGAAGCCGCTTCGGCGGCAACGTCGGCCATATCCAGGGGTATTGCTTCGACCTGGATCGTGCCCGAGTCGGTCCGGGCCAGCAGCAGCATGTCCTCGACCAGGGCCGTCATGTGCCGGACTTCCGCATCGATGTCGTCGATCGCCTCGCCGACATCTTCCACCCGACTGCGCCGGTTGCGTCTCAGATCCTCGACGCTCGCGCGAACGACCGTCAGGGGCGTCCGCAATTCGTGGCTCGCATTGGCCGCGAACTCGCGCTGTCGCTGCAACGCCGCCTGCCGCCTGGCGACCGAGTCGCGGATCGGGACCAGGGCCCGGCCGGCATACACGTATCCCGCCGCAAGCGAAGCGAGCAATGCCATCGCGCCGCCTCCGAGCAGGATCAGAAACAGCGTGTCGAGCAGCTTCGTCTCGGCGCTTCTATCTTCGACTCCTTGTACAACGTAGGTCGTGCCGTCGGGCGTCTGGAATTGGCGCGATATGACGCGGTAGCTGCCGACTCCCGAAACCGTCACCACGCGCGCGTCTGTCTTGCCGGTTTCGGCGATCGCCACGCTGGCCATGTCGGGCAGAACGTTGCCGGCGACGTACGTTTCGGTCGGGGTGTACGGCGGGCTGCCCGAGACGATGATGTAGGCCCACGTCCCGGCCGAAGGTCCGCCGAAGATGATCCCGAGGCTCACCTGGTTGGGCCGCAGGTTGCTGCGCAGGCCGTCCTCAACGGTGTCGATGCGCTGGTTAACGCGCTGTTCGCCGGCCGAGGTCACGTATCTCGACACGACCAGGTACAGGCTGGCTCCCAGGACGATCAAGATGAGCAGCGTGATCCCGCCGCTCCACGCCAGGAGCCGCAGCTGCGTCCGCCGCAGGATGCGGGCGTCCTCCTCCGAGCCGTTGCGGCCGACCGGAATCGCCGCCGACTCTGCGCCGGCCTTCCGGACCCGCCGCAGATGCAAGCGGCTCGGGAGCCTCACGGTTCAGCCCTCGCGGAGGCGATAGCCAACGCCGCGGACCGTTTCTATGTGAGCCGCGGCAGTGTTGCCGACCTTCTCCCGCAGCAGGTGGATGTAGGCCTCGACAGTGTTCGGCGTCAGAGCGACGCCATAGGGCCAGGCGTAGTCGAGCAGCTGGTCGCGCGAGAGGACCTGGCCGGGCCGCCGGAGCAGGCATTCGAGGATGGAGAACTCGCGCTGACTGAGATCCACCGGCCTGCCGGCGACGGTCACGCGCCGCGTGGTTTCGTCCAGCTCGAACGGGCCCGAGCGCAAGGCCACTGCCTTGCGCGTCGGAGGCCGCCGGGCCAGCGCTCGCAGCCGGGCCAGCAGCTCCTCATAGGCGAAAGGCTTGACGAGGTAGTCGTCGGCGCCGGCGTCGAGGCCCTCGACCCGATCGCTGACGGCGTCGCGCGCCGTCAGCATCAGGATCGGAACCTGCGAGCCCTTCTGCCGAAGCAACCGTGCCACTTCGAAGCCCGACCGATCCGGCAGGCCGACGTCGAGAATGACAGCGTCCAACTCGGTGCCGGACGTGGCTATCTCGAGACCGTCCTCGGCCGTCAGAGCCGTCTCCACGACGTGGCGGTCCTGCGTCAGGAGCCGCTTGAGAAGGCGACTCAGGCGGGCATCGTCTTCAACGACGAGCACATGCAAAGGGTTGCCTCCTACGGCGTCGTGATCAGGACGTCTTTGGCCGTCAGAGTCTGACCGCCCGAGGCGCCCGGACTGGCAGAGGCGCCCGCCAGGGTGCTGGTATCGATCTGGACTGTCACGGCGCTACCGGTCTTGACATCGGTCGAGCTACCGGTCGTCTCGTTGTGGTACGTCGTCGTACCGGACAGGTCGACGGTGACGGTGCTGCCGTTGGCCAGCGTGATCGTCATCGTGGAGCCGTCGATCGACGCGACCGTGCCCGAGATGCCGCCGGACAATCCGCCGAGCCCGCCGAGCCGGCCGGCGCCGCCGGCGCCGCCGGCGCCGCTGCCGAACTGGCCGACGTTGAACGTCTGGCCCGGCGCCAGCGTCGCGCGGGCGAAACCGCCGCGGTTGCCGCCGCCCGGGTTATTGGCGGCCGCCGCCGACGAACCGCCGGTGAGGTGGCCGATGGCGAAGCCGATCCCGCCGACCGCGACGAACGCTGCCACCAGGAGCAGCACCATGGTCGTTCGATCCTGTTTCTTGGCCGGCTTGGGCGTTGCTGTCATGAGTTTTCCCCTTTCAACTTCCGCGTTTGTGAGTTGCTACTCATACCGAAGGGCGACGACGGGGTCGAGGCGGGCGGCCTGGCTGGCCGGCCAGACTCCGAAGACGATCCCGACGATAAGACTGAAGCCGACCGCGGCGACGACCGTGATCGGATTGAAGACAAAGCCCCAGCCGGCGTATACGCCGATGCCGAGTGAGACGAGAACCCCAAGACAGATACCGATCAGGCCGCCGGCGAGCGAGAGCGCCAGAGCCTCGACCAGGAACTGCGAGAGGATGTCGCGGCCGCGCGCGCCGATGGCCTTGCGAATGCCGATCTCGCGCGTCCTCTCGCGGACCGAGACGAGCATGATGTTCATGATCCCGATGCCGCCCACCAGGAGCGAGATCGAGGCGATGCCGGCCAGCAGCAGCGTCAGGACGTCGCTGACCGAGCTGACCGTGCCCAGGAGCTGGGCCTGGGTGGTGATCGAGAAGTCGGCGCTGGCGGTGGCGCTGATGCCGTGGCGCTGATCGAGCAAGGCCGTGATCTCGCCCGAGACGGTGCTGATGTCGTCCTGGCTCGCGGCGCTGAGACCGATCGTGGAGACGCTCGTGGAGCCCACGAAGAGCTCGCGCATGGTCGAGAGCGGCACGATGACCTCGTCGTCCCCGGTGCCGGTCCCGCCCTTGGACTGCATGATCCCGATCAGATCGAAGGGCAGCCCCCCGATGTAGATGGTCGAGCCGATCGACTTGTCGGTGAGCTCCAGGTTGTCGGCGGTGGTGGCGCCGATGACCGCCACCCGCAGGTTGTTGTCCACCGAGGCTGAGTTGATGAACGAGCCGGTCCACATGTCGTAGGCGAAGACCGGCAGGTAGCCGGGCGTGGTGCCGATGATGCGCGCGGTCTCGTTCTGGGTGCCCGCGATCACGAGCTTGGATGTGGTCAGCTCGGGGGCGACGTACTGGACGCCGGACAGTCCGGAGATGGCGCTGGCGTCGTCGATGGTGAGGGTCGTGGCCGAGCCAAAGGAGCCGCGCGTGGCCGAGCCGCGGGAAAAGCCCGGGCTCACCGTGAGCAGGTTCGTGCCAAGGGCATTGAGCTGGTTGCTGATGCCCTTGGTGGCGCCCTGAGCGACGCTGACCAGGGCCACCACGCTGGCCACCCCGATGATGATGCCCAGCATCGTGAGCGCGGTCCGCATCTTGCCGGTGCCGAGTCTTCCGATGGCCAGGTGCAGCAGGTCGTTGATGCTCATGGCAGCACCGCCTCCGCCAGCTGGCCGTCGCGGATGTGAACGCCGCGGTCGGCGGCGGTGGCGACGTCGATGTCATGGGTGATGAGCACGATCGTGCGGCCCAGGGCGTGCAGGTCCTTGAAGAGAGAGAGCACTTCGGCGCCCGAATGGCTGTCGAGGTTGCCGGTCGGCTCGTCGGCCAGGATCAGCGCCGGCTCGGTCACCAGGGCCCGGGCGATACCGACGCGCTGCTGCTGGCCGCCCGAGAGCTCGGACGGCTCATGGCCCAATCGATCGCCGAGCCCGAGACGCTCCAGGGCCGCCTGGGCTCTCCTGAGACGCTCGCGGCGGCCGATGCCCTGGTACATGAGCGGCGTGGCGACGTTCTCGAGAGCGCTCGTGCGTGGCAGCAGGTTGTAGCTCTGGAACACGAAGCCGATCGAGCGGCTCCGCACAAACGCGAGGCCGTCGTCGCTCAGCTCGTCCACGGGCTGGCCGTCGAGGACGTACCGACCCGAGGTCGGCCGGTCCAGACATCCGAGGATGTTCATCATGGTCGACTTGCCCGACCCGGAGGGACCGACGATGGCCATGAACTCGCCCTTGGCGACCGTCAGATTGACGTCGATCAGGGCCGGCACCTGGACCTTGCCGGTGTCATAGATGCGGCTGACGTCTTCGAGCTCGATGATCGCTTCGACTGCATGCGCGCTCATCGCCCACCGAATCCGCCGCCGGGGATGCTGATCCCGCCGCCGCCCAGGATGCCGGCACCGCTATTCGAGGTGGTAGTGCTGTTGCGAGTGCTGGTCGTGCCGACGACGACGCTGTCTCCCTGGTTCAGCCCGCTGGTGATCTGAACGTAGGAGGTCGTCACCAGGCCGACGGACACCTGTTGGGTCGTGACGCCGCCGCCGACCTCAACCTGGACCGTATAACCGGCCGAGGCCGATCCCACGAGAGCGGTCGCCGGTATTCGCAGGGCGTTGGCGACGGTTGCCGTCGTGACGGTCACGGTCGCGCTCATGCCTGAGAGCACCGTGGCTGGCGGGTCGCTGAGCGTCACGATCACGGCGTAAGTCACGACGCTGCTCTGGCCGCCCGAGGTCGAGGCCGTCGGGACGATCTGGGAGACGGTCCCGTCGACGATCAGGTTGGTGGCCGTGACGGTGACCGAGGCCGCCTGCCCGACCTTGAGATTGGAGATGTCGGACTCGGTGAAGCTGGCCGTGGCCACCATCGGGGCGACGGATTCCTCGATCGCGTAGCCGGACGACGGAGCGTTGACGCCGGGCAGAACGTTGACGGCGACGATCAGCCCGTCCCCGGGTGCGAGGATCGTGGCGTCAGTCACCGCGAGTTGATCGGCGTTGACCGTTGCCTGAGCCGCGGCCACCTGGGCCTGGTCGGCCGTGACGGTTGCGCTGGCGGCTGGGGCGGTGTTGCCCTGGTACTGCAGCTGGGCCGCCTTGAGGCTGAGGGAGGCGTTGGTGACCTGCTGAGCGGCCTGCTGGTTGGACTGGCTGATCTTGAGCCGTGTCGTGGTCAGGCTGTTTTGCGCCGCCTGCAAAGCGGCCAGATCCTGGGGGCAGGTGGTGGTGCAGGCGTTGTATGCCGTCTGTGCCGCCGTGACGGCCGCCTCGGACTGGCTCAGGGTCAGGGAGTTCTGCTGGCCGGTGATCTTCCTGTTCGCGACGGCCTGGCTGTAGCTGTTCTTCGCCTGGTTGAGCTGATTGGCAGCCTGGGATTTGGTCAGCGCGGTCGGACCGCCCGAGTCCGTGGTCAGCTTGGACTGGGCCGAGGCGAGCGTCGCCTGGGAGGATGTCAGCTGCAGCTGCGCGGCCGTTGAGTCCGCCACGGCCAGAGTGTCGCCCTTCTTGACCGTTTGCCCGACCGTCACTGCAACGGTCGTCACCGGCCAGGTCAGCGATCCCGACGAAGAGCTGCTGTTGCCGGTCGAGCCGCCCGTGCCCGACGTCGTGGCCGAGGAGCTGACGATGTCCGGGCTGGCTCCGAACTTGAAGCCGTACACGGTGCTGGCCGAGATCGTCCCGGTGGCCACCGATTGGGCGCTGACAGTCCCGACCGTAACCGTCTGCGTGATGTACTGCGAACTCGCCGACCCTGCGAAGCTGGGACCGACAATGGCCAGCGCCACCGCTCCCACCCCTACCAGGATTAAGGCGATCGCTGCCAACCTTGTTTTCATCCGGCTGCGCCTCTTGTCCCTTCAGTGAATGCGAAGATCGATACCTTGCTCATGTCGATGCCTTGGTTATGGGGACGCTGGCGTGATGTATGGCTCCATGGGCTGAAACATTCCTGAACGCCAACGATAGTTCGGGTCGGCCGGCGCTGGGCATCCAGCCGCTCAGGCGTTGGACGTGGCGGCGGCGATCATCTGCTTGGCCTCGTTGATCGGGATCGCAAAGCCCATGTCCTGAGCGCCGCTCGACGACGCGGTCACGATGCCGACGACCGTGCCGTTGGCGTCGAGAAGCGGTCCGCCGCTGTTGCCGGGGTTGATGGCCGCGTCAGTCTGGATCAGGCCGGTCAAGTCCTCGGTGAAGCTCGAGGTGCTGTCGCCGACGGTGATGCTTCTGTTCATGCCCGAAACGATTCCCGAAGTCACCGAATCCGTGAAGGTGCCGAGCGGGCTGCCGATGGTGATCGCCAGCTGGCCCACCTGGACAGTCGAGGAGTCGCCCAGGGTGACCGGCGTGAGACCTGTCACCTGGACCTGGATCAAGGCCAGGTCGTGAGCGACATCTGTCGTGACGACCGTAGCCGGCAGCTGGCGGCCGTCATTGAGCGTCACCGACAATGTGCTCGAGTTCATGACGACGTGGTTGTTGGTCAGGATGAGCCCGTTCGCGCTGACGATGAAGCCCGAGCCGGAGCCGGTGAACTGCGCCGAGCGACGGCCGGTGCTGGTCGTCCCAGTGGTATCGATGGTGACGACGGACGGATTGACCATGTCCACCACGCGAACGATGTCCTGGGACTGAGTCAGGCTCACCGTCTGCACGGCCGAGGTGTTGCCACTCGCCCCGGTCCCGGCGATGATCGTGGTACGCGGAGCCACCGTAAAGGCGACGTAGGTGCCCGCGGCGGAGAGCGTCGCCGATAGCAGGGCCGTTGCCAGGATCAGCGGGACGAGGCGGCGCTTGCCCGAGTCGCGCGTGGTGGGTGACGGCGCCGCCGCGGCCCACGGCGAAGGCGCGAGCCACTGCGCCGCAGGGACGGGCGGCGGCGGAGGCGCGGCCTGGGGCCAACCTTGCTGGACCGGCTGGGAGTAGGCCGGGGGAAAATACGCCGGCGCTGCATAGGGCGCGGTGGAATAGGGCGCGGTGGAATAGGGCGCCGGGGGCGGGACGACCGCGTCCTGCGAGCTGTCTGCGGTGAATGGGAACTCGCTCTTCGGCTCAGGTGACCATCGAAGCTCGGGATCGGGTGTGGCCGGGGCAATCTCCTCGGGACGATCGTTTGGTTCGTTGGCGCTCATGTGTTGCGCTCCGGTCCTGGTTGCGTTCGTGTCGGGAATGTGAGCCGATCTTTGGCCCGCGGCCTGAAGCAATCCTGAACCCTATCGAGGCTCCGGTGGTGCACTCCGCGCATGCTGGCGATCGAGTTTGGCAGTCCCGGCTGCCGTCTCCCCCTAAACGTTTAGCTACCTGCTGGCCGGGACGCAGGAGCACGCTGGCATTTGCTTGATAGGATCGCCAAATCGGCCCCCAGAAACATGGAGCTATTTGCTAATGGCCACAGTCACGTTCGAGAACGTAAGCAAGCGCTTCGGCGATGTCATCGCTGTTGACGACCTGAACCTGGACATCCGCGACGCGGAGTTCATGGTTCTCGTCGGGCCGTCCGGTTGCGGCAAGACCACGAGCCTGCGCATGATCGCGGGCCTCGAAGAGATCACCTCGGGCACGCTGCGGATCGGCGAGCGGATCATCAACGACATTCCGCCCAAGGATCGGGACATCGCGATGGTGTTCCAGAGCTACGCCCTCTATCCGCACATGACCATCCGCGACAACCTCGCGTTCGGCCTCAAGCTGCGGCACGTCCCCAAGCCCCAGATCGAGGCCCGCGTCAAAGAGGCTGCGGCGATCCTCGACCTGACCCGCTACATCGACCGGAAGCCGCGCGAGCTCTCCGGCGGCCAGCGCCAGCGCGTCGCCCTCGGCCGCGCCATCGTGCGCGAGCCGGCGGTCTTCCTCATGGACGAGCCGCTCTCCAACCTCGACGCCAAGCTGCGCGTTGAGACCCGAGCGAACATCCTCCGCCTGCACCAGCGCCTCAACACCACCTTCGTGTACGTGACCCACGACCAGATAGAAGCCATGACGATGGGCACGCGTATCGCGGTCATGAACGAGGGACGCCTGCAGCAGGTTGGCACCCCTCAGGAGCTGTACGACCGGCCGATCAACCGTTTCGTCGCCGGCTTCATCGGCAGCCCGGCGATGAACTTCATCTCGGTCGAGGTCGGTGGCAGCGGCGACAGCATCACCCTGACCGCTCCCAGCGTGACCATCCCCATTCCGCCGCAGTTCCGTGAGTCGATCGGCGCGACGGGCCGCACGCTCATCGCCGGCTATCGGCCGGAGCATCTGGTTCTCGGTCCACTCGGCGGCGCCACGGCCGTCGTGAACGCCAAGGCCGAGGTCGTCGAGTACCTCGGCAACGAAGAGCTGATCCACGCCAGTTGCGCCGATCGTGACATCGTCGCGATCGTCGACTCGGCGTACCGTGTCCGCCCGGGCGACATGCTCGAGCTGCGCGTCCCGCTCGAGAAGATCCAGCTGTTCGACCCCGACACCAACTTCGCCCTCTCGTTTGGGGCGGTCACCGCCTAACACTCGTCCAGCAGGCCAACGCCCCGGCATCTCGCCGGGGCGTTGGTGTTTAAGCCCGGGGCCGGCGGCAGGTTGCTCACGTATAGTTCGGGCGTGGCAAATCCATTCGCCAACCGCAGGCCTCGCCCTTCGCCAACGGGCCGGCCCGAGCTCGATGCGCTCCTCGCCGACCTCGCGATCGCCGACGTCGAGCTGGAAGAGCGCGTCGTCAAGCGCGAAGATATCTACCGCGGCCGGGTCGTCGTCCTCGAGAAGGACGCCATCGTCCGCGCCGACGGATCCGAGTCGTCGCGCGACGTCGTCGTTCATCCCGGAGCGGTGGTGATCGCCCCGTTGGACGCAGATGGCCGACTGTTCCTCGTGGTCCAGTACCGCTTCAGTGGCAACGGCGCCATGCTCGAGCTGCCGGCCGGATCCCTGGACCTGCACGCCGGTGCCCTTGAAGACCCTGAAGTGGCGGCTCACCGCGAACTCGAAGAGGAGACCGGCTACCGCGCGGGCAAGATGGAGCGGATCGGTGGCTACTACAGCGCCCCGGGCTTCCTGACCGAGTATCTCTCGCTCTTCCTGGCCACCGACCTGGCGCCGGCTGATCAGGACCGGCTCAGCCCCGACGAGGACGAGCGGATCCGGCTCGTTCGACTGCACTGGCGCGACGCGATCGCGGCCATCGAAGCCGGGATCATCGAGGACTCCAAGTCGATCGCCGGCATCCTGCTGCTGGCCCGACGTCTCGAGGCCCAGGGCCTCTGAGGCTCGCCTCGGTCGAGCGCGAGGCCGGCCGCCCCGACCGGCTCAGGCATCGTGCCGCTCCGCCGGGGCGGATTCGACGTCAACGGGAACCTTCTCCTTGGGTCGCGCCGATCGTGTCCACACATACAAGGCGAGGAGCAGCAGGACGCCCGCCGCCCCCGCCGCCGCGCCCAGGATCCGGATCTGGCCGACTGTTCGTGCGCCGGCCCAAGCGGACCGCGCCGACTCGGCAAGAGAAACTGCCCTGCCGATGTCGCCTGCGGCGAAGGCCTTCCGGGCAGCAGTCAGGTCGGCATCGGGGTCGGTGCCGAGCAGGCCGACGGCCCTGGCAGCGCTCTTGCTGTCGGCCTTGGCCTGGCGAGCCGCCGAGAGGTCGTCGAGGGCGGTGGTCTCATACTGCGCCTCCGTGAGAGCTGCGCCCACGCCCACCGTCTCGAAGATTCTCTGGAGCGAGGCCGGCGCGGTTGTGCTTTCGCTCACTGCGGCAGCGTCGATCTGCTGACGCAGCGCCTTCACTTGCGAAACCTGACTCAGCAGCGCCGTCGCCGTGCTGAACTGCCAGCTGCTCATTGCCTCTCGGATATCGGGCCCCAGGAACCATCCGCCGTCCGCCGCTGCCGTGGCTGAGAAGTCGGCGCGGGCAGAGTCGCGGTCACCGAGTAGCGCGCCCTGGGCCGAGGTCACGACCCACTGCTGCCAGATGGCCGTATAGGACCGACCCGTCGTCTGCTCCAGATAGTCAAGGAGACTGCGCCAGTCGGCAGCGCCGCCGGACGCGAGATCGGCCGATCGAGCATATGCCGCGGTGCCGGCTCGTGCCTGTGCCCAGACCTGGCGCATTCCGTCCACGCCGGCGACCGCGACAATCCTGCGCGCCGCCTCGAGGCTGGCGCCGTAGAGATACGCCTCCGTCGCCGTGCCCGGCGTTCCGGCCGAAGTCCAGTCGTTGAGCGGAATGGCGGCCTTCATCAGAGACGGGCTCAACGCGGGGGCATGATCCGGCAGCCCGGTCTGGAGCACGGCCTGCTCGGCGTAGTAGGAGGCAAATCCTTCTTCAATCCATCGATCCGACGCCAGATCGCCGTTGAACCACATGTGGGCCGCCTCGTGAAGGATGACGAGAGGGTCGGCGAAGTACGAGATTCTGGCGAGCGAGGCGGCCGGGTCGTAGTCACCGCTGAAGCCGTCGATTCCCTGGGTCGTGGCCTCTTCGACCGTCAGGGTCCTTATCGTCGGATCGCCGAGGCCGATCATGTCGCGGATCACGGGGTATCCGATTTGTAGCACCCGCGCGACCTGGGCCGCCCAGCCCGGGTCGTCGGACCAATAGCGCAGCGTTACGTCGAGGGAGCCCAGCGTGAATTGCTCGACGTTGAAGTCGGCGGCGGGCGTCGTCCGTGACGCGGCGAACCAGGCGTTGAGGGCCGTGGAGTCGGACACCGGACCGGACGAGAAGATCGTCTCTCCGGCCGTGGTAACGGAGCTGGTAAGGTCCCCGAACTGCTCCTGGACGACGTATCCGGCGGGAAAGACGACGGTGACCAGGCTGCCCGGCGTGCCCACGCTGCCGAAGGCCGAAACCGGGAATGAGACGATGTCCTGACCGATGCGAAGGTCCCGGTCCGTCGACCCACCCAAGTCCACGAGGTCGAACCCGAGGTCGAGCGAGGTGCTCTGGCCCGAGTACAGACGCTGCCGAAACGGAACGTAGACGACCACTCCCGATGGTTCGCCGGCCGTGACCGAAACGGGCAGCGACTGACCCTTGTTGTCGAAGGCGGCGTAGTCGGCGGTCGAGAGAGGCAGCGTCAGCTGCAGACCCGGAAAGAAGTAGCGCCGGCCGCCGCTGTTGACTGTGTCCGACGTGGCGGTGATCTGCAGGTCGACGTGGACACTGCCGAGCGTCGGTTCCACCGTCCAGGTCGCAACCGAGTAGTACGAGAGGCCCGATTGCACGGCTACGACGGGCGCCGGTGCCGCCCCCCGCAAGAGAGCGGCGGCGCCCGCCATCAAGGCGGCGGCGGCAAGCACCCTCACAAAGCGGCCGCGATCAGGAACCATCGCCGATCACCTCGAGAGCCATGCGGCCGCGTCGTCACGCCCGCCGGCACGACGCGCTTGCGCCTCGCTCAGTCTTTCGCCTCGGCAGCGCGGCGGCTATCGCCTGGGTCAGCCGCGCCGCTATCGATTCTGTGGGGCGAAGCGTCGGGTCCGCCTTCGACCGGCGCACCGAGCCCGTCGGGCGACTTGCCCCCGGCCAAACGGACCGCGGGCCGAGTCACCCTATCCCTGGGCCGCTCAATGGTCGATCCGCTCCGGACCAGCCTCGACGAGAAGTCCGTGGCCCGAACGCCTTCGCCGATCAGCACGTTTCGGCCGATGCGAACGCCCCGAGGTATCACCGCTCGCTTGCCGACCACTGTGATACCGGTGTTGAGGCGACCCGGCTCACGCCGGTTGACCTCGTCGTAGTCGGTCCCCTCGCCGACGATCGCGCCCGGGCCCACCGCCACTTCCTTATCGAGGATCGCGCGATCCACGACCGCACCGGGCCGGATGACGGAATCAAAAAGGACGATCGAGTCCCTGACCACGGCCCCCACGTCCACCACGACGCCGGGCGAGAGGACGGAGTTGACCACCGAGCCGTTGATCACGCAGCCATGGCTGATGAGGCTGCGGTGGACCTGGGCCGTGGCTCCGATCTTCGCCGGCGCCCGCTCCTCGGATCGGGTGTGGATGACCCACTCGCGGTCGTAGAGATCCAGCTCAGGGGCATCTGAGAGGAGCGCCAGATTCGCCTCCCAGTACGACTGGACCGTTCCCACATCCTGCCAGTAGCCATCGAAGCGATAGCCGTAGACACGGGCTCCGCCCTCGATCATGGCCGGGATGACGTTGTGCCCGAAGTCCGCGCGGGTGTCCGAAAGCCACCGGTGGAGCGCCCGCTTCGAAAAGACGTAGACGCCCATGCTCGCCAGGTCGCTCTTTGGCTGGCGCGGCTTCTCGTGCCACTCGACTATCCGATCGGAGTCGTCGAGGGCCAGGATCCCCATCCGCGACGCATCGGCCAGCGGCACCCTGCGCACGGCGATCGTGACGTCGGCGCGGTGGCGGCGATGCGCGGCGACGAAAGGCTGGTAGTCCATCTTGTATATGTGGTCGCCGGCTAGGACCACGACGGTGTCGCCGGGCGCCTGCTCGATCACGTTAAGGTTCTGCAGGACGGCGTCGGCGGTGCCGCGATACCACTCGGCCACTCGGCCGCGTGCGATGTACGGCTGGAGCATCCGGACGCCGCCCTGGTTGCGGTCCAGGTCCCACGGCCTGCCCATGCCGATGTGGTCGTTGAGGGAGCGGGGGTTGTACTGGGTCAGGACGACGACGTTGTCGATGTCCGAGTTGACGCAGTTGGAGAGCGCGAAGTCGATGATCCGGTACTTGCCGCCGAACGGCACGGCCGGCTTGGCCCGCATGGAAGAGAGGATCGACAGCCGCTCGCCTTCGCCGCCAGCGAGTATCACCGCCAGAGTGCGCTTCATCGGGCGTCCTCGAGGTCCAGGCCGGGGATTGTCCGGGCTACCTCGATGCTATCACCACCGCCGCTCCTCCGACGCCGGAGACCGCCCGAGGTTTCCGGCAAGTGCGAACGGGCGGTGGCCGGGCGCGACTGTGGCGGCCGGCGAGGCTAGACGAACAGGCGCGGGTTCATGAACGCGCCGTTCACGAGGACGGCCCAGTGGAGGTGGCAGCCCGAAGAGTGCCCGGTCGTGTTCTCTGTGCCGATTTCCTGGCCTGCGGACACCTGCGCCCCGACGTAGATACCGGCCATCGCCTTGCCTGTCATGTGGGCGTACCAGGTGACTAGGCTCGTGGAGTGGGCAATGATGACCAGCCACGCTCGCGGCGGCGAGTCGTAGGGGTTGTAGCCGACGAAGACGATGACGCCGGAGCCGGCGGCGTGGACCGGCGTAAGGCACGGCGCCACGATATCGATGCCCTGATGGAAGTGCGCGCAATTGCCAACGCGCGGCTCCGAGGGCCAGCCTGTGCAGCCGAACTCCTGGCTGATCTTGCCACCCATCGGCCACTGCAGCGTGCCGCTGTATTTGGACGGGATACGGCCCTTGCCGCCATATTGCGCGGCCAGCTTGTTGATCTTCTTCGCCAGGTCGGTGGAGGCCTGACCGTTGGACCTGATTGCCGCGGCGAGCGCCACTTTGTTCTTTGCGAGTTTGGAATTGGCCGCTGCCTGCTTCGCGATCTCTACGGCAATCTGGTTCTGAAGCGAGGCGAACTTCGCCCTGGCGCTGCTCAGCTGATGCATCTGCCCGTCGAGATCCGCTTTCTGAAGGCTGACCTGGCTGGCCAGCACAGCGACCGAGGTGCGGGAGGCCTCGACGTTCTGCTTCATCTGCTCCAGGTTGGCCTCGTCTTGCTGGATCTGCTCGGCCAGGGCTTCGTCCTGGGCGCCGAGGTCCATGTAGTACGAGACGTCGGACAGCGCGTCGGTCAGCGAACCGGAGGTCAGGAGCTGGGTCAGGAGCGGCGTCTGGTCCGTCTTGTAGGCAGCGATGAGCCGGGCCGCGAGGATCTGCTGGCGCTGAGTCAGCTCAACCTGTTTGACCTGTTCCTCGGCCTGGAGATTGTCGAGCTGCGATTGGAGCTCGTCCTCCTGGACGACCAGGCCGTTGTAGCTCACGTGGACCGCATCGACCTGACCCTGCAGGCCATCGATCTCGCCCTGCAGGTCGTCGATGTTCTGGCTGACCTGGTCGAGGTTCGTCTGCGCGGTGGCCATCTGGGCGGTCAGCTGCACCTGCTGGGCCGCGATGGTCGTGAGCTGCTTCTTCTGCGCGGCGATGAGCTTGTCGAGCGCCATCTGCTGCTGCACCGCGACGGTGAGGTCGTTGGCGCGGATCGGGGCCGCCGGCGCACTGACGCTGATGACTGGCATCAGCAGAGTCGCGGCGAGGAGGAGTTGGACCCACCGCCGGCGATTTGGGCGGCTCGAGGAGTGTCGGTCGTGCATGGCTGTCATCGTGCGAGCAACTCCGTTGCGGCGTGCACCAGCACACATCGCGGATAGGCCCGCCGGTTTGACGCCGTCCTTTGCAAGGGGCACAGACTCGGGACGACTCCGGCTGAACTGCATCATACAACGCATTCCGTGTTGGGAATCAAGCGCGTTGCAGCTCGACAGGCCGTCGCGGTTGGGTTCGGTCCGGTGCAGTTGGGGCGAATGCGGTGCCCAGAATCCGGCGGCCGGGTCGCATGGCCCAGTTGGGGCCTCGCAAAGGCGCCCCAATCGGTGCTAGCCTCTTCCTTGCAAGCGGAGTACGTACTTAGGCGATTCCCGCAGCGCCGTTCATGTGATCCCGTGGGATGGAGGCCTCGATGCCGCTCTTTGGTCCCCCCAACATAGCCCAGTTGGAGGCCAAAAGAGATATCCAGGGTTTGATCAAGGCCCTGGCTTATAAGGATGCGGGAGTCAAGATCGCCGCCGCAGACGCGCTCGGCCCATTGGGGGATCCGATGGCCGTCGAGCCGCTGGCCGCTCTTGTCAAGGACGAGGACGCCGGCGTCCGTCGAGCCGCTGTGCGAGCCCTGTCGGCTCGCGGCGGCGTGCGCGTCGTCGAGCCGCTGATCGCCGCGCTGGACGACCACGATCCGGGCGTGCGCAGCGTCGCGGCCCAGGCCGTATATCGCCGCATGATGACGGACCCCGATCAGGACGCCCGCAGGGAGACAGCCACAGCCCTGGGTCGGATCAAGGCCGCCGATGCCGTCGACTCGCTGCTCCGGGCCATGACGGACCCGGACGAAACCGTGCGTGTCGCCTCGGTCAGGTCGCTGGCCTCGATCGGCGACGTGGCGGCCGTGGGGCCGCTGATCGTCATGCTGGCCCACGAGCAATACCGAGCCAAGACGAGCGGGCGGTCGAGCCTCGCGGTCGAACGGGCGGCCGGTCAGGCGCTCGACGTGCTCTGCGACGAGAACGCCGTCGACGCGCTTCAGGCAGCTTTGGATCACGACGACGCCGAAGTCCGAGAGCTGGCCATCAAGCGGCTGGCCCGGATCGACTCGCCGATGGTGGCCGAAATGCTCGAGGCTCACCTGGACGACCAGGATCCGATCATTCGCCGATCCGCCGCGCGCGGTCTGGCGGAGGTCGGCTGGAAACCGCCCTCCGACGGAACCGGCGCCCACTACTGGGCCGCCCTGCGCGAATGGCGCCGCTGCGCCGAGTGCGGCCCCGCGGCCATCCCGCTGCTCGTTGCCGCCTTCCCTCGGGCGCAAGCGCTCGAGCGATCCGAGATACAAACGGCGCTGGTCTCCCTGGCCTGGGAGCCGACTGAGTCGGATGCGACGGCCGCGTCCTACTGGGCCGCGCAGGGCAACTGGGACAAGTGCGTCGAGATCGGCGCACCCGCCGTCGAGGTCCTGGACGCCATCGTCAAGGGCGCAACCACGTGGCGCGAGCGTGTCGCGGCCGCGGCCGCCCTCGAGGCCCTCGGCGAGGATCGACCCGCTCCGTTCGCCCGCATCGATCTGGTGCGGCACGCGCTGAGCGTCCTGGACGGAGATGGCACCGACGATGAGAAGCGCCACGCGCTGACGGCTTTCTTGGCCGAAGAGCACCAGTTCGAGCCCTCGGGCCATCAGCGGCTGGACTGGTGCCAGTGCGGCTACCCATCGACGCGAATCCTCAAGAACGGCACGCGTGAGCTGATCACGGACCTGCTCGGGTTCGAACAGGACGGGTCCGACGAGCCTGCGTACTTCTGTCCCAGCTGCGACGCGCGCCGGACGGCGGCGGCCGACTAGCCGAACGAGGCCGGGCGCCGCGGGGACCGACCGAGCGGGATCGCCTCAGGAGGCGGCGGGCAGCAGAGCTGCCCAGATCGCGCCGATGATCAGAAACGGCCCGAATGGGACGTAGCTCTTGAGCGTGATTCGTTTCGCCCCCAGCAGCGCCACGATCACGACGCCGCTCAACAGCGCTCCAACGAAGACCGCCAGGACGAGTCGCAGCGCGCCGGTCAAGAGCCCGATGCCGGCCAGGAACTTGACGTCGCCACCGCCGAAGGCTCCTTCTCCGAACGGGAGCGAGGCCACGTACAGCACCAGCGGGAGGCCGATCGCGACTGCGATCGCCAGCCAGGCCGGCTGGCGATTGACCAGCGTGTCGCCGCCCCAGACGAGCGCCGCGGCCCCGACGACGAAGAGTGGCAGGATCACCACGTCGGGTAACAGCCGCTGATCGAGGTCCGTGGCCATGAGCAGGACCAGCGCCGCGAACACCGCCCCGAAGAGCGCCCGCTCCGACGAGTCGCCGAAACGGACCGGGACTGCGGCCAGCGCCAGGGCACCGAAGATCACTACGATCGGGGTCCGCCAGTCCACGCGACGGACCGAACCATCCTCGTGAGCGGGCCACCGGGCGGAGATGCGGTCGGCCACGAACCCCCAGACGGCGCCGACCAGACCGAGCGCGACGGCGAGCGGCTCCACTGCGTGGCTACGCCTTCTTCGCGCCGGCCAGGGCCAGCTCTACGAGAGTGGCATGGGAGACGCCCGTGGCGCCGACCGGAGCGTACGGCAGCTTCTTGCGGAAGTAGGCCGTGCCGGCGATATCCAGGTGGGTCCACGGCACGGTCACGAACTCGCGCAGGAAGAGCGCGCTCTTGATCAGCCCGCCCTCGGCGGAACCGCTGTTGACCATGTCGGCATACCAGCTGTCGAGATCGGCGCGGTATTCCTCGATGAACGGCATCTGCCAGTAGCGCTCGCCGGCACGGTCGCCGGCTGCGGCAACCTGGTCGTACCACGCTTGCGGGCTGCCGAAGGCGCCGGTCACCTGATCTCCCAGCGCCCGTCCCACGGCCCCGGTCAAAGTGGCAACGTCGACGATGTGCGTCGCGCCGAGCCTCTCCGCGTAGCACATCGCGTCGCCCAGGATCAGGCGGCCCTCGGCGTCGGTGTTGATGATGTCGACCGTCTTGCCGTTCATGGCCTTGACGATGTCGCCGGGCCGCGTCGAGTGCGGGCCGGGCATGTTCTCCACCGCCGGAGCCACGGCCAGGAGCGGGGTCCCTGGCGCCAGGCGGGCGACGGTGGCGATGGCGGCGATGACCGTGCAGGCGCCGGTCTTGTCCATCTTCATCTCTTCCATCCGGTCGGCCGGCTTGATGCTGATGCCGCCGGAGTCGAAGCAGACGCCCTTGCCGACGATCGCCAGATGCCGCCCGGACGAATCCTTCGCACCCGCTTCGCCCGACCGCAGGACGATCATTCGAGGCGGGTTGTCGCTGCCGCGTCCCACCGCCAGGAACATGCCCATCCCGAGCTCGGCCGCCTTGTCGGGCCCGAGCACGTCGATGGACAGCCCATGGCGCTCGGCGATGGCGCGGGCCTCTCCGGCGAGCACCTCCGGGGAGACGTCGTTGGCCGAGCGATTGGCCAGGGCGCGGGCCAGGTTGGCACCCTCGCCCATCACTACGCCGCGCTCCGCCGCCCGCGCCAAAGCCGCCGGGCTACCGCCCGGAGCAACCAGAATCAGCTCGTCGAGCGCCGGCGGCGCGGACTTCACGTCGTCCCGGTAGATGCCCGCCGGCTCGAAGCTGCCCTCCACGACGCCTCGAGCGAGCATCTCGGCGACGGCCTCGGCTCCGCCGTCGACGCGATCTGCGAGGTCGCCGAGCCAGATGGCCAGGCTCTTGACGCGTCGCCCACCGAGACGCCGCTCGACGGTCGAAGCCAGGCGGACGACGATCTGGCGCGTCAGCTCATCCGCCGGACCGGCGCTAATCGCCATGAGCCGCCCCGCTTGCAGTTGCCCGGGGGCCACGATCACGGCCGCGTACCGCTCCGCCTTGAGCTCGCCGAAGTCCGCCAGAGCGTGCAGCTCGCCGCCCGACCTGCGGTCGATCTCGCCGAGACTGGCCTCGAACGTGGGCTCGCCGACGAACGGTACGGCCAGCACGTCGGCAGCCACGTCCCATGGCTGATCGGACACGACACGCAGCTGCATGACGATGGCCCTCCGGGCTGCAGGCGGCCGGGTTGGCGGCCGCGCGACTGTGACGCCGGCAGAACGCGAGCCGGCGGTGACGTTGGGGTCAAGTCTAGCCCGTCGTCGGGCCCCTGCCAGTGCCCGCCCCACGCCCAGGCCGAGCTCGCGGCGCCAGCTACTGGCCGACGACCATGCCGCCGGTCAGGTCGGCCAGGGCCGTCGCCAACTGGCCTTTGGAAGTCTCGATCGAGAGTCCGTCGGAGGTGAGATCTCCGGCCAGCTCGTAGAGCACGATCTGCAGCACCGAGTTGTTGTCGGGCAGGAGCGCTTCCGCATCGCTGACCGCCCTGAGAGCCGCCGTGACCTGGATCGTCACCTGCCCGTTCGAGTCGATCATCGATTGCCATAGCAGTCCCAGCGCCTGGTCGAGCGACCTGGTGCGAGCCAGCCAATCGGTCAGAGTCGACACGTCGCCGACTGCCGAGAGCTCGGTGGCGATGCGCTGGGCGTCGTCGACCGAAGCCGACGCGGTTGCAAGCTGGCGGAGCGCATCGGGGTAAAGGCCACTCCTGGCGGACTGGAGAGCGCCCTTCACGCTCTGGTCGTGGGCGTTGATGTCGTCCGCCACTTCCATGGTCACGGCGGCGCCGTTCTCCATGGAGGCCCAGCCGGCGGCGAGCGGCGCAACCGAATCGAGGGCCGCGCACACGGCATGCCAGCGGTCGATCATGTCCTGGCTGTACGTTCTGGCCAGCTCCGTGTCTCGCGTGCTCGGCCACGGCGTGCATTGGAGCCGGCTGCTCAGAGCGGCGGCGCCCGTATCGATCTGCAGCAGGGCTTTGTCGCCGTCCTTGTAGTCGCTGCCGAGCGCTGTCTGGTTGACCTGCGACAGGTCGGCGAGCACGTTGCGAGCCATCTGACCGAGCACGACGACGTTGTCGTTGAGCTTCGCCAGATCCCGGACGCCGGCGTCGAGGCGGTCCGACAGCGTCTGGTCCGCGCCGTAAGTCAGCTCGGGCCGGCCCTGGCTCGCGGACGACTGTCCGGTTGCGGCCACGATGCCCGCCGAACCGAGCGACAAGGCCGCCGCCAGCCCGAGCCAGGCGAGGCGCCCCAGAACCCAGACGATCCCGGCCCCGAACCTGGCCCGCCGGCCGTCGTCGTAAGAGCCCCCTTCCTCGAGGTCGGCTTCCGTGGGCGCCAGCTCGTTCTCCTCCGGTCCGAGGCCGTCGAACCCGAGGAGATCCCCAGGAAGCCCGGCGTCCCGGTCAGAGGATGAGGGCGAATTCGAGGGCGACATGGTCGCGGCGATGCTACACCGCCCCGCCCCAGCCGGTCCGCGAACGATGACCCGCGGCCTGACGCGCCCCTCTTCTGGACCCTGGGTCTCGAACCGCGGCTTTCGGCCGGCGTCGAGCCTAGCTCGAGCCTAGCTCTTGAGCCGCCGCGACTTCAGCGTCAGGATCCGTCGGCAGGCCTCATCGATGCGCGACTCCGCGACGTCGCCTCGAGCGACCGCGTCTGAAAGGACACGGATCATCTCGTCGACCCGATCGTCGCAGTAGGGCACGATGCTCGAGACCTGGCACAGGAGCACGAAGTCGATCCCGGCGTTGACGGCGAGAATGGTTCCCGCCTCGAAGCCAAACGCGTCCCAGACCGCCTGCATCTCCATCGGATCCGAGATGGCCACTCCGTCGTAGCCGAGCTCCGACCGGAGCATGCTGCCGACGATCTTCTTCGAGAGGCAGGCCGGGTAGTCGGGATCGAGCTGGGGGTAAGTGACCCGGGTGGTCAAGACGGCGTCGCAGAGACCCTCGGGGATGAGCGCCCGATACGGCTCGAGCTCCACCTCGGACCAGTCCTCGATGACCTCATTGAGACCCGGCGAATAGGGCCTGAGCGTTCCCCTCATGCCCGGGAAGTGCTTGAGCGTTGTCAGGATGCCGCGCTCCCGGTGGGTCAAGATGAACTCGCGGGCGTGGGCGATGACGAGCGCCGGATCCGGCGCGATCGTGCGCCGGCCGCGGCTGGCGTGCGGGTTGGCCGGGTTCAGGAGGTCGACGACCGGCGCCAGGTTCATGTCGATGCCGGCCTCGACCAGCACGTCGGCGACCACGCCGGCGTTGTATCGGGTGAATGCCAGGTCATTGCGTTCGCCCAAATCGGCGGCCGCCACGGTAGGCGGGAAGCCGAACTTGGTCTTGAGCTTGTGGAAGAAGCCACCCTCGGCGTCGACGGCGACGAGCGGCGAGATGGAGCCCGCGTCCTTGACTGCGGCCACAAGCTCGCTCAGCTGCCGCGGCGACTTGACGTTCCGCAGTCCGCCCGTCTGCGCATCGACGTCGTAGATGACGGCCCCACCGATCGAACCCGCCCGAATTTGCCGCAGCGTCGGCTCGGCCTCGCGCGGCGTCAGGCCACGGAAGCCGACCAACACCATCTGGCCGATCCGGTCGTGCAAGTCCTCCGGCAACCGCAGCGACGGCGCGGCGTCCGGTTGAGGCTCCCTGGGTGGAACCCGAGCGTCCAATTCATTCACCAATTCAGGGTATTGCGGCCCTGCCGTCCTCCGGACGACCGCCCGCGATACCAATGCTGAGCCCGACCGCGCGTGTCTGGCATCACTCGAATGACGCAAATAACTTGCCCGCGGTCACCGAAATGGGTGTATTCGAACGAATGCGTTGCATCCAGGCCGCATGAATCCGATGCAGGCGCCGGGGGAGGCGAGGCGCGGCGCGAGGGGCGGCGCGGCGCGAGGGGCGGCGCGGCGCGAGGGGCGGCGCGGCGCGAGGGGCGGCGCGGCGCGAGGGGCGGCGCGGCGGGGCCTACCGCTCTCCCGCCGGACGGCGATGCGAGGGGCCGCGCTTGCGGGTGGCGCCGCGGCCGGGAGACCAGCGCGCCGGTTCGGCTCCGCCGGTGTCGCCGGCGTCAGGGCCGGCATTCGACCCCGCCCGCACAGCCCCCTGCCCTATCGATTGCGCCGGCACCAGGCCCGGCCGACCCGGCGCGGGAGCCACAAGGCGCTGGCGTTCGAGCAGGCCGATCAGCCAGCCCGTTCGGGCCGTTCGGCCGCCCCATCGCCTGACCACGCTCGACAGCTCAATGTCGTCGGTGACGACCAGCGTGCCCGAGTTGTCGGTCCGCTGATTCTCGAGCAGGTGGGCGATCAGCTCGTCGGCGGTGGACCGTCCCGAGTAGCGAACCTCCACTCCCGAGGCGACGTGGCGAGCGACGAGCCCGTGCTCCGGCGAGCCATCGAGGACGACGGTGATCACGACTCCCGGGGGCACGATGGCGCGCAGTCGGCCGATCAGCGCCGCGGCAGGGAGTGGCGTCGGGGACCGCCGGATCGCGTGGAGGACGTTGGTGCCGTCGACGACCAGGCGCGCGATGCCCTCGAGAACGCGGCGATCGTCAGGCATGGGAGCGCTCAACGCCCACGGCGCCGGCTTCCGCAGCGGCGCCGGGGCCCGCGGCGCCGGGGCCCGCGGCCGAGTGGCCCGCGCTGCTTCGGCACACATGTGTTCGGCCGATCCCGCGCTCTTGCCGTTCGTCCGCTAGCATCCCGTTCATGCTCCTGCTTGTCGATCTCGATGGCGTGGTCTATCTCGGCGCGGCGCCCGTGCCGGGCGTGGCCGCCGTCCTGGCCGCCCGGGCCGCCGCCGGCGATGACGTCGTGTACGTGACCAACAACTCGATGTGGTACCGCGCGGATTACGTTACCCGCCTGTCGAGTATGGGGGCTCCGGTCTCACCCGACCGAATCGTTTCCTCGGCTCGCGCAACGGCGCTCTATCTGGCCGAACAATCGCCCGTGCCGCGCTGCGCGCTGGTGGTCGGAGGCGCCGGGCTCGTCCACGAGCTGCGCGACGTCGGGATCGAAGTCATGCCCTCGGCCGAAGCTGCGGAGCGGTGGACGGCCAACGGTCGAGACGCCGTCGCGGCCACCCGTGGCGTGGATACCGTCGTCGTCGGCCTGGACATGGAGTTCACCTACGCCCGACTCGCCGTCGCAGCCGAAGCGGTTCGGGCGGGAGCTCGCTTCGTCGTCAGCAACCGCGACCCGATCTACCCGATGGAGCACGGTTTCATGCCCGGAGCCGGGGCCGTGGTCGCGGCCGTCGTGACCGCCAGCGGCGTCGAACCGGTTTCGCTCGGCAAACCCGGGCCGCTGCTTCTGGAAGTGGCCGCGCACGCCATCGGCCGACCCGCGACCGAGGCCGTGATGATCGGCGACAGTCTGATCACCGACATTCCGGCGGCCATCGCCGTCGGGGCGCGCTCCGTTCTTATGCTGACCGGCATCAGCACCGCCGCGCAACTCGCGGCGCTCCCCGCCGCCGATCGTCCGACCGAGGTAGCGGCCAACGCCGAGGAACTCGCGGCCGCGCTGGATCGGCTGGCCCGCGAGTAGCCCAGCCTTTGGCAGGACGGACGTGGACGATTACCGGCGACGGACCGGCCGCCTCGGCCGCGCCGGCTCCGGGCCGCCCCTGGGCCGCGCCACCGCGCGAGCGCGACCACGCGAGCGCGACCACGCCCCGCCGCGCCGCCCCTCGGCCGCAAATAAGGCCGAGTGAAGCCGGCCAGTCCATTCTCATTCTGTGGATCGCGTCCATCTCGGCAACACGTTCCGGGCCATCCGTCTGGAGCTCGGGCTCCGACAGGCCGACGTCGCCGTCCGGGCCGGCACCTCGCAGCAGACCGTATCGCGCGTAGAGCGCGGCTGGTTCGGACCGATTTCGGCGGACGCCCTGCAAGCCGTGGCCGAGGCGATCGAGGCAGACCTGACGATCGGGCTGAGATGGCGAGGACCCAAACTGGCTCGACTGCTCGATCGAAGGCACGCTCAGTTACAGGATCGGGTAGTGCGCCTGCTTTCGGAGGCTGGCTGGGAGGTCGGCGTCGAGGAATCGTTCAACTGCTTCGGAGAGCGGGGATCGGTCGACATCCTGGCGTGGCGACCCGACTGCCGGGCCCTCCTTCTAGTCGAGATCAAGACGGAACTGGTCGACCTGCAGGACACCGTCCGGACACTGGACATGAAAGCTCGAGTCGTTCCCCGGGTGGTCCGGTCGGAGCATGGCTGGGCCCCGAGGGCGATCGCCACCGTCCTCGTGCTTCCCGATGCCAACGTCCACCGCGCAGCCGTGGCCCGACATGCCGCGCTATTTGCCGCGGCGCTGCCGGCGCGCAGCCGCGAAGTGCGCCGCTGGCTGGCGGAGCCGCTTGGGCCTCTGCGCGGCGTCTGGTTCCTCCCTAACACGCATCGGGTGAGTACTGCAGAGAGCCAGGGGTGCACCCAGCGCGTGTCGAGGAGGCCGAAACCCTCGCGCGGGGGGTGCGCTCTCGCCCCCGACCGCCGCACGAGCATGGCAACGGGCCGCGACCCGACCAGCCGGATCCCGACAGAGCCCAAACCGAGTGCTGCGGGCGCCCGACACCTCCAGCCTCCAACTTAGTACTCAGCCCATGCGTGATAGGGAGAGGCCGAGCCACGCCCGGCGGCGAGAGCCACGCCCGGCGGCGAGAGCCACGCCCGGCGGC
>Ga0182019_10000126_pt1 | contig 36310 bp, 31 predicted proteins | sample 812E2MmetaG_FD_120483 | JGI IMG/M metagenome (GOLD analysis project Ga0182019, IMG submission 120483) | Permafrost microbial communities from Stordalen Mire, Sweden - 812E2M metaG | ecosystem: Environmental > Terrestrial > Soil > Wetlands > Permafrost | place: Sweden: Stordalen | collected...
GCAGGGTCAGGCGCGCGGCGGGCACGCCGCCGAGCAGGGTCCCCGCCACGAAAACCACGGTGCCGATGGCGTTGATTTGGCCGAGCGCCATGTTGTCGAGCCCCAGGCCGCCGACGCTACGCGTGTCGATGAGGAAGAGCGGTCCGATCTTCTCGATGAACCCCTCGCCGAAGCGATAGAAGAAGACCACCGCGATCATCATCCACACGCGCGGCTTCCGAAAGAAGCTGGCCCAGGCGTCACCGGTGGTGCGCAGCGCTTCGGCCACGCCACGGGCGGCATCCGGCGCCTTCGCGCCCGGCGGCAGCATGAAGTAGTGGTAGGCGGCGGCCGCGGCCATGATACCGGCGATGAGCAGCATCACGATCATCCACGCCGTGAACCAGGCCGGATGCGGCCCGCTTGCCGGCGCCGGCTTCCCCTCCGCGGCCCAGTCGAAGAGGACCTTGGTCAGGCTGACGAGCGAGCCGGAAACCAGCACACGGCCCAGGTTCCAGAACGCGCCTTGCACCCCGATGTAGAGCGCCTGCTCTTTGGCCGTCGACGAGGTCAGGTAGACACCGTCACCGGCGATGTCCTGGGTGGCGGAGGCGAAACCGGTGAGCCAGAAGAAGCCGAGGGTCAGCGGCAGGTAGAGGGGCAGCCTGAGCGCGAGGGCCAGGCACGCGAAGGTCACCACCATGGCGCATTCCATGGTCAGGACGAAGAACTTCTTGGTGCGGAACAGCTCGACCAGCGGCGCCCACAGCGGCTTTAGGACCCACGGCAGATACATCGCGCCGGTGTAGGCCGCGATCTTGGTGTTCGACAGCCCGAGGTTCTTGTACATGATGGCCGCCACGACCGACACGGCGATCATGGGGGTGCCCATGGCGAAATACAGGGTAGGAACCCAGAGCAAAGGATGCGCGCGCTTGCCGTCGGGGGTCATGGTGGGGATACGTCTAGCATGGCTTTCCGTTTCCGCGGGTCGGGCTTGAAATCTGCGCCTGTCCGTTGCAGGCTGCGCCTCACCGATGACACCGAAGACCGTCGCCCTCATCACCGGCGCCAACAAGGGACTCGGCCTGGAGATCGTCCGCCAGCTCGGCGAGCGGGGGCTGGTGGTCGTACTGGGCGCGCGCGACGAGGCCAAGGGGGCGGCCGCCGTGGCCGAGCTGTCCAAGCAGGGCATCGACGCCCACGCGGTGAAACTGGACGTGACCAGCCCGGACGACGTGGCCCGGCTGCCCGGCTTTTTCAGCGAGAAGTTCGGCCGCCTCGACGTGCTGGTCAACAACGCCGGCGTCGCCGAGTGGCGGGCCGACGACCTCGGATCCTTCCGTCGGACCTTCGAAACCAATCTCTTCGGCGTGGTGGCCGTGACCTATGCGCTGCTCCCGCTGCTCAAGGCCAGCCCCGTGGGCCGCATCGTCAACCAGTCGAGCGTGCTCGGCTCGCTCACGTCCTTGCAGCAGAAGCCCAAGATGTTCGGCAACTTCGTGATTCCCGCCTACACCGCCTCCAAGGCCGCGCTCAACGGTTTCACGGTGGCGCTAGCGCACAAGACACGCGGCACGGCCCTCAAGGTGAATTCGGCGCATCCGGGTTGGGTGCGCACGGAGCTCGGCGGTCAGGACGCGCCCATGAACGTCGTCGACGGGGCCAAGACGGCCGTGAACCTGGCCACCTTGCCCGCCGACGGTCCCACAGGTCAGTTCTTCCACATGGGCGAACCGCTACCCTGGTGACTCACCCCGCGCACAGCGCTGCCAAGCCCATCGTGTCGATGAAACCGGGCTGGCAGGTGGTCGAGCACATGACCGACTGGCACATGGCATCGTCGGAGCACTGGGCGCCGGTTCCGAGCTGCGCCGTGCACTGCTTGGTGCCGGTTGTCGGGCAGTAGTAGCCGTCCACGCACTCGGCACTGTCGCTGCCCGTGCAGGTGCCGCCCGCGGCGACACGGGCCACGCACTGATCCTTGGAGTAATCGCAGAAGGCTGCGGCGATGCAATCCGACGTATACGTGCAGGCCTCGCCCACCTGCGCCAGGGCCACGCAGGTCCCGGCCTTGCACCGGACCCCGTCGGCCGTGTCGCAGACGTAGCCCTGGGCCAGGACATCGGTCGCGTTGGGGTCGGTGTAGTACGAGACCAGGGTGCCCTGCCGCGTGCCCACGCAGGGTGTGTCCCCGGCCTTGCCCGGCATCTGCACCTGGCACTTGTAGACCGGGTTCGTGCCAGTGTAGATGCTGGCGCAGCTCACGGGCCCCGCGGTCGAGGTGGCGCAGTCGCTGTCGAACTGGCAGACCTCGCCCGGCTTTTTGTTGCCGCTTGCCGTGGGGAAGACCGAATCGCAGGCGGACGGACCGCTAGGGTTGTCGCAGAACGTGCCGGCGGCCACCTGCTGCTTCACCTCGGCCAGGCAGGCATCGCCGGCGCTCTTGTTGAAGCCGTCGCCCGACATGGCCAGATGGCAGAATTGACCATTGCCGGAAACCTTGGCCTTGGCGCAGCACTTGACGATCTCACCGCAGAAGCTGTCGGCGAACTTCTCCTGGTCGCTCTTGCCGCAAGCTGCGCCGCCGGTGATTGCCACGACGATTACGAAGCTAGGTCTCGTGCGCATGGGTACTCCTTGCCGGGCGGAACGCCCACGAGCATCATACGCGTTTCCACGGCCGCCGGGGATGGGGCAGGACGTGGGGCTGCTACTTCTTCTTCGCCTTCGCCAAATCGCCCGCCTTCACCTTCGCCAGTTTCGCGAGGTCGATGAACTGCTTGGCCGCGGCGTTGACGTCGGCGGCGGTCAGCTTCGCGATCTGGCTGTTGAGGTCGTCATAGTAGGCGAGGGTACGGCCGAGGAAGAGCCCCTGGTTCAGCTCGCCCACCACGAAGTCGTCCTCGGCGATGCGGGCTTCCCAGGCCTTGGCGTGGCTCTGCTTGGCTTGGGCTAGCTCCTTCTCGCTCACGCCGCTTTTCAGCATGCCTTCGACTTCTCCGAGGACTCCGGCCATCGCCTGCTCCATGTTGGCGGGCGCGGCCAGGGCGCCGGCGAAGAAGAAGGCGCTCTTGTCGATGGGGTGGGCCACAAGCTGCGAGAAGGCGCCGTACGAGATGCCTTCCTTCTGGCGCAGGCGCAGAAACAGGCGCGAGCTCGGGCTGCCGCCCAGCATGTAGTTCCATAGGTAGAGGGCGGGGTAGACGGGATCGTCGTCGCGCGCCTCGAGCGTTTGGCCGGCGGCCACGAACGCCATCTCCTTGTCAGGGGTGTCGATGGTGTCGTCGCTGCCCTTGCCGGCCTGGAAGGGCAAGGGGATGCGCTGGTAGGGCTTGGGCGACTTCCAGGTGGCGAGGGCCTTGTCGATGTCGGCCTTCACGGCCGTCGCATCGAAATCCCCGACGATGGCAAGCTGCGCCGCGCTGGCGCCCCACAGTCGCCTGTGCATCGCGGACAGATCCGCCGCGCTCACCTTGCGCAGGCGTTCGATGGTCTCCTTGATGGTCGGCGTGTAGCGGACGTCGTCGGGCGGGAAGGGTAGCAGGCGCTGCATGAGAGTGACGCTGGCCTTGGCCATGGGATCGGAGAGCTGCTCTTCCAGCTTGGTGAGCATCTCCTTGCGCAGGGACTCGAACTCCTTGGGGGCGAAGGCCGGCTCGCGCAGCATCTGGCCGAGGAGCTCCATCAACTGCGGCAAGTTTTCCCGCACGGTCTTGACCCGCACTTGCGCGACGTTGACCGTGCTCGGCGAACCGTGGCCGTGGGCGAAGCTGACCTCGGCCTTGAGCAGGTCGAGCTTGTCCTTGAGCTGTTCGAAGGTGAGCTTGCGCGTCCCGCGTAGGAGCATCTCGGGCAGCAGGTTCGCGGCCGCCACCTTGCCCTTGAGATCGCTCGCCGAGCCGAAACGGACGGTGAGGGCCAGGCGCACCTGTCCGCCCTTGGTCTTCTTGGGCAGCAGAGCCAGCTTGAGGCCGGAGGGCAGGTCCATGCGCAGGGTCCGTTTCTCGATGTTCTCGACCGTGGCCAGGAAGGCCTCGCCGGCCGCCGCGGGGAGCGCGCCCTGGTATTCCTTGAGCATGCCAGGGACGTCGGGCACGGCCGGCAGGGGCGCGCGGTCGGGCTCCTTGGTCGGGTGGAAAAGGCCGAGGGTGCGGTTCGACGCCTTCAAGTAGGCGCGGGCCACGCGCGCGACATCCTCCGCGGTGGTCGTCTTCACCCGGTCGCGGGTGAGGAAGAGCAGCCGCCAGTCCCCCATGGCCGCGAATTCCGAGAGCACGATGCCGGTCTTTGCCGTTTCGGCTAGCACCAGCTCGTATTCGCGGAAGAAGCCAGCGCGCCAGCGCTCGATTTCCTCCTTAGTGATGGGACTCGATCCCAGGGACTCGACGATGCCGGTCATGGTATCGCGCACGTCCCGGGCCGAGCCATTCTTGCCCACCTTGGCCGAAAAAATCATCACGCCCGGCTCGGCCATGGGGTACGCCGTGCCGTTCACCTCGCTGGCGATGCCCTTCCCGACCAGGGCCTTGTACAGGCGCCCGCTCGGTTTGTTGGTCAGGATGTCGACGATGGCGTCTTCCGCCACCTTGTCGGGGTCGGCGCCCGCGACGCCGTGGTAGACCAGCGACACGATGGTCACGTCGCCCGTGCGGCGGAGCGTGACCTGGCGCTCGCCGTCCTGCACGGGCTCGACGGTCCAGGTGGGCGCGAGCTTGCGGCCAGGGCGCGGGATCTCGCCGAAGTACTTGGCCACCAGCTCGAGGGCGCGCTTCTCGTCGAACTTGCCGGCGACGATGAGGAGGGCGTTGTCGGGTTGGTAGTAGCGCTGGTAGAAGGCGCGCAGATTCTCGATGGGCACGCGCTCGATGTCGCTACGCGAGCCGATGGTGGACTTGCCGTAGTTGTGCCACTGGTAAGCGGCGGCCAGCATCTTGTCTTCCAGCACGATGTCGGGCGAGTTCTCGGTCTTCTCGAACTCGTTGCGCACGACCGAGAACTCCTTGGCCAGATCCTCCGCGGCGATCTTGCTTCCCACCATGCGGTCGGCCTCGAGCGCCAGGGCCAACTCCAGATTCTCGCTGCCGGCCGGCATCTCCTCGAAGTAGTTCGTGCGATCCCACCAGGTCGTGCCGTTGAAGTGGGCGCCATGGTCTTGCAAGAGCTTCCAGATGTCGGGCCGGCTCTTGGTGCCCTTGAACATCATGTGCTCGAGCAGGTGCGCCATGCCGGTCTCGCCGTAACCTTCGAGGCGCGAGCCCACGAGGTAGGTGATGTTGACCAGCACGGTGGGTTTGCTCTGGTCCGGGAAGATGAGGACGCGCAGCCCGTTGTCGAGGCGATACTCGGTAATGCCCTCCACCGCGGTGACCTTGGTCAGGCGGGCGGCTGGGGCGGCAGGCGCAGCCGTGGCTGGGGTGGAGGCAAGGAGCGACAGAAGGACGAGTCCAGGAATGAAGCGCATGAGGTTCTCCTAACCAGGAAGACTAGCCCGAGAAGAAGCGTTGGGAAAGCAGGCGTCCGGCGCCGAGCATGGAGGTGGCCAGGCCGGCCGCCGCCAGCAGCGCGCCCAGCACATCGACCGGCCGGCGCATGCCGGTGGCCAGCCGCACCCCGTACACGCACAGCCCGAGGCCGGCGACGATGAGAAGGATCGCGAGCGCCACGGGATATTCTTGCTATAAAGTCGCGCGATGTCCAAGTCCCAAGCGTTCGCGCTGATTCTCGCCGGTGGCGGAGGTACGCGCCTGTGGCCGGCCTCGCGCCGGAGCCGGCCCAAGCAGCTTCTCGCCTTGGGCGGCGCCGAGTCGCTCATCGCGGCCACGTTCGGCCGGGTCAGTCGCGTCCTCGGCCGGGAGCGCACCCTGGTCGTGACCGCCGCGGATCAGGTCGCCGCGATCCGCCGCGCCCTGCCCGAGCTGCCGGCCGAGAACCTGGTAGCCGAGCCCGCCGCGCGCAACACCGGGCCCGTGGTCGGGCTGGGCGCGCTCGCGGCCGCGCACCGGGCGGGGGACGACGTGCGCCTGGCCGTGATCCCCTCGGACGCCTTCATCGCCGACGAGGCCGAGTACGGCCGCGTGCTGACCGTTGCGCTCGAACACGCGGCCGAGGCGATCGTCACGGTCGGCATCAAGCCCACCCGACCCGAGACGGGCTACGGCTACCTCCAGCGCGGCACCCCGGTGCGCGAGGGCGTCTACGAGGTGGCCCGCTTCGTGGAAAAGCCCGATGGCGCGACGGCCGCGCGCTACCTTGCTGCCGGCGACTACCTGTGGAACTCGGGCATGTTCTTCTTCACGGCGCGACGGCTGCTCGACGAGGCGGCGGCGCACATGCCCGATCTGGCGGCGATTCTCGCCGAGATCCGCGCCAGCGCCGATGCCGCGGCCACGGCGAATGCGCGCTATCCCGCCGCGCCCAACATCTCGATCGACTACGGCATCATGGAAAAGGTCAGCGGCATTCGCGTGGTGCCGGGCGATTTCGGCTGGAACGACGTGGGCAGCTGGTCCGCGCTCGCCGACATTCGGCCCCAAGACGGCGCTGGCAACGTGGCCATTGGCGATGTCGTCATGAGCGACGTTGCGGGCAGCGTGGTGGTGGCCGAACCGGGGGCGCCGCTGGTCGGGGTAGTGGGCGTCGACGGCCTGGTGGTCGTGGCGACCAAGGATGCCGTGCTGGTGGTGCCCAAGGCTCGCGCGCAGGAGGTGCGGGCGGTGGTGGACGCCCTGGCCGCGAGCCGGCGCAACGAGCTTCTGTAATTCTGGTGGTCAAGCAATGAATCCAAGAGTCTTTCGCGAATACGACATCCGCGGCGTGGCTGAACGTGACTTTCCCGACGATTTCGTGGCTGAGCTGGGCGACGCCATCGGCGAGCACCTCTTCGAAAACGGCGCCCGCCACATTACCCTGGCGCGCGACTGCCGCCTGTCCTCGCCGCGCATCCATCGCGTGATCCGCGCGCGCCTGCTCGCCGCTGGCCTCGACGTGCTGGACATCGGCATGGTGCACACGCCGGGGCTGTACTTCTCCGTGTTTCACCTCGCGGCCGACGGCGGCGTGATGATCACGGCCAGCCACAACCCCGAGGAGGACAACGGTTTCAAGATCATGCGCGGCAAGGGCACGATCTTCGGCGCGGAGATCCAGCAGCTGCTCCACCGCATCGAACGCCGCCACGCCGGTTCGAAGCCCGCGCCCGTGGCGCCGGGCAAGGGTGTCGACGTGGACATTCTCACGCCCTACATCGAACACATCGTCGGCAACATTCACCTTGGGCCGCGCCGATTCAAGGTCGTTGTCGACGCCGGCAACGGCATGGGCGGTATCTCCGCCGTGCCCATCCTGCGCCGGCTAGGCGTCGAGGTCGACCCCCTCTTCTGCGAGCCCGACGGCCGCTTTCCCAACCATCATCCCGACCCCACCGTGCCCGAGAACCTGGTGGCCCTGGTGGCGCGGCTCCAGGCAACCGGCAGTGAGATCGGCATCGCCCTCGACGGCGACGCGGATCGCATTGGCGTGGTGGATCCGCGCGGGCGCATCGTGTGGGGCGATCAACTTCTCATGCTCTTCGCGCGCGAGATCCTGCGCGAGCGGCCCGGCGCCACCTTCGTCAGCGAGGTGAAGTGCAGCCAGGTCATGTACAACGACATCGCCGCGCATGGCGGGCGCGCCATCATGTGGAAGGTCGGGCACTCGCTCATCAAGACCAAGATGAAGGAAGAAAAGGCGGTGCTCGCCGGCGAGATGTCGGGCCATATGTTCTTCGCCGACCGCTATTTCGGTTTCGACGACGCCGTGTACGCGGCGGCCCGCGTGGTCGAGCTGCTGAGCAAGAGCGCGGAGCATCTGTCGGCAATGATCGACTCACTACCCGTAGTGCACAATACGCCAGAAATCCGCGTTGAATGCGCGGATGACATCAAGTTCGAAGTCGTTCGTCGTGCGCGCGAGCACTACGAGGCCCGGTATCCGGTTATTGCCGTCGACGGCGCACGCGTCCAATTCGATGACGGTTGGGGCTTGGTGCGGGCCTCCAACACTGGACCTGTGTTGGTCCTTCGCTGCGAGGCAAGGAACCCAGCCCGCCTCGCGGAGATTCGCGCGGACATCGAGACGACACTGGCGAGAATCAAGGCCTCCCTCACTTCTGACAAGTAGTCGGCAGTCACGCACTGGGCGGGAACCGTCGGCGTTCCCTGACGACAAGCCTGGCGAATTGTGCTAGCCCTTAGGATACCTGGCTTGAGGCAGCATCATTGGGTCAATGGTCGGATCAAGCTGTGCGGGTTCCATCCATCAAACTTCACCAGGAGTTGTCGGCATGAACACTTTGCGCGTATGTGCTGTGATCGGATTGGGTTTGTCCCTGGCGTTCGCTGCGGGCTGTAGCGACTCGAAATCGAACGCGAAGGATGGATCGGCAGGAGGAAACCGAGGCACGGGCGGCGGTGGCGGCACCGGCGGGCGGGACGCTGCCAGCACCGGCCAGGTGTGTACCTACACCACCTCCAGTGGCACCACCGCGACCCTCAATCCGGGCGGATCCTTCACCAACAACTGCGTTCGCTACACCTGCGTGGGCGGCACGAACTTCACCAGCAGCGGCTCGCCGTGCTCGGACGCCGGCCCCACGCCGACGCCGGACACGCGGCTCGGCCCTGACCTGGCGACGCCCACCGACACGGCCCGGCCCGTGGACACGGGGACTCCGGTGGACACCGGCGGCCGGGACGTGCAGCCGAGCGAAGCCGGCAGGCAAGACACTGCCAAGCCACTCGACGTGGGCGCCCCCGACCTGACCGTGCCCGGTGACACCGCGCCGCCCGGGCCGGATCTGGCCGCGCCCGCCGACTTGCCGATTGTTTGTACCCATGGCGGGACGGGCTACAACCCCGGCGAGCAGTATGCGCCCGATACCTGCAACATCTGTGTCTGTCTGAGCACCGGCGACTTCGCTTGCACGAATCGTGTGTGCGTGGTGGACGCCGACGGGATCGACTGAGACTCTCGCCCTCTGGTGACGCCTGCCGATCGCGGGATCGGCGGGCGCGCTAACTCAGCGTGAACGGGTAGCTGATGATCTGGCTGGTGCCGGCGGCTGGAAAGCGCAGGCGGCCGACCACGCCCTTGATGCAGCCGAAAAGGCCGTTCCGCTGCAACACGCCCGGCGCCTCGACGCGCACGCCGCGCACGCTGCCCGCGCGCTGGATGCGGAATTTGATGGTCACGCGGCCGGGAACGTAGGTTTCGGGGTCGGGCCGCGCGCGCGCGATGCATTCCAGGATGGCCGATTCCTGGCCGCGAAAGCGCTCGTCGATCTGGTCTTGCGAAAGCTCGGGCAGCTCCTTATCGTTCCCCATGTCCAAACGGAGCACGTCGGGCGTGGACAGATCGTCGCCCTGGGCCACCGGGCGCAGATCCGCGGCCGACAGGCGCACGGGCTCGGCTTCCGGCTCGGGGGCGGGAACGCCGTCACCCGGCGCCGGGCCGCGCGCGATGCGCACGGCGCCGCGTGACCGTTTCCTCGCCTTTTTGCTCGTGGTCGCTGCCCCCGCGTCGGCGATTTTCGCCGCTGGAGCGGGCGCGGTGGACTTCTGGTGCTGCCAGTAGAGGTAGCCCCCGAAGCCAAAGCCAGCGACCACGAGGCCGAAGAGAAAACCCTTCATGCAGGCGCAAGCGTACAACGAACCCTCGCAGGCCGCGAGGTCGCTAACCCCCCAGCACTGCGCGCTCGATGAGGGCCCACACCTGACGGTGCAGGAAGAGGTACGCCAGCGCGCTGGCCGCCAGGAAAGGCCCAAAGGGAACTTCGGCGCGGCGGATCGAGGGCAGGGCGGGCGCAGCCTGGTCGGTGCCCGTCGGCGCGGTCGTTGCGTCACCGCCGGCCACGGCGAGAGTCTCGGGCGCGGCGGTTACCGCGGCAGCGACCGCGGCGCGCCGGCGCCGCTGCACCAGCAAGGCCGGGACGCTGACCAGGATGCCGACGACCGAGGCGGCGCAGACGATGGGCGGCAGGGCCTTCCAGCCGAGGAGCGCGCCCATCACGGCGAGCAACTTGCCATCCCCGAGGCCCAGGCCTTCACGGCCGGTGCTGTAGTAGTAGGCGTCGGCAATCAAGCGCACCAGCGCGTAACCGGCAACGGCGCCGATGGCGCGATCGAGCCAGACGACGTCGCCCGTGGCGAATCCGCCGAGGAAGAACACCACCACCGAGGGCAGGGTGATCACGTCGGGCAGGCGTTTGGTGTCGAGGTCGATGAAGGTCAGCACGACCAGCACGGCGGAAAAGGCGAAGTACACCGCGTAGCGCGCCGCCCGCACCCCGAGGGGCACGCCCGGCGCATCGAGCGCGAAGCACCACAGGACCAGGGCGGAGAGCCCGGCGGTCAGGGCCTCGACCCCGGCGTGGCGGCCGGAAAACTTGGCGCCGCAGTGGCGGCAGCGGCCGCGCAAGAGGAAATAGGACAGGATGGGGATGTTGTCGCGCGCGAGCACGCGGGCCCCGCAAGCGAAACAGTGCGAGGGAGGCGACACCACGGACATGCCGCGCGGAATGCGCGCGATGCACACGTTGAGGAAGCTGCCCCAGATTGCGCCGAAGCCGGTGGCCATGGCCAGCGCCAGGAGCTGGAAGAAAGCCAGGCTTTCCGTTGGGCGTGGGTTCACGCGATGACGGTAGCATTTGGTGGTAGATTTCGCCGCCTCTTGATGCGCATTCCTGGTCTTCGCGCGCCTGCCGCGCTGATTCTTGTCGTCGCCGCCGCTGGCTGCGGCCGCGCGAAGACCGCGGCGGGGCTGTCGCCGGTCGAATCCCTCGACGTTGCGCTGGCACCTTCGGCGTTCGTCGCGAATCTGCGCAAGGCGGGCGGCGGCCATTTCCATGCCATGGCTATGTTCCGCGCCGACGTGGTGGCCCGAGCCCAGCCGGACGACGGGGCGAAGCCAGCGTCGCCACCGGCGGTGACGACCACGACCGATCTGTGGATGGACAAGGTGGGCAACTTCCGTCTCAGCGAAAGCAACGACCAGGACGGCGGCCGCGACATCGTGCGCGTCGGCGGCGAGATCGCGGTGGCCTTGCGCTACGGCAAGATGGTGCGCCGGCCGGCGCAGGACGCCGAGAGCAACCACCTTCTCGCCGAGGCGCTGGGCGCGCCCTGGGCGGCCTGGGAAGTCGTGCGCCGCCAGGTCGAGGTGGAAGGCGCGGGCTCAGGCGCGTTTCGCTGCAAGCTGGGCGGGCGGTTGACCGATCTGCCCGCGGGCTTTCCCGCGAGCGTTGGCCTGCGCAAGTGGCGTGATACGGTTCTCGTCAAGGGACTCGATGGCCGGGTTGCTCTTGACGCCACGGGCAAGTTGCCGCTCGCGTTTGCCTGCCAGACTAACTTCCTGGCGGTGCGCGACGAACTGCCTATCGCGGGGGAGATCGCGGTCTCGGCCATGCTGGCTGAGGTCGGTAAGGTTGCGGACATCGTGATGCCCGAGGCCGAAACCCTGCACTCGCGCCAGCGCACCGCGCTCGAGGAGCGCGCCCTGCTCGGCGGCCTGGGTGCGGCCGTCGCGGCGCAGGCCAGGAAGAGTTCGCCATGAGCGCCGAGCCGCCCGTTACCCGCGTGGCCGCCGAGCCGGTGACGCGGCATGATGCGGGCAAGCTCGCGCACCTTGGCGCGCATCGTGGCCTCATCATCCGGCGTTCCTTGTTGATCGGCGCGATCCGTGGGTTCTTCCCCGTGCCCATGGTCGACGAGCAGATCGCCGGCCGGGTGCTCGCGGGGCTGCTCGGGAAACTCGCGGCCGGCCGCCAAGTGGACCTGCCGCCGGCCGCTGCCACCGTGCTGGCCGCCGGAGACGGCGCCGTGGCCACCCTGACGTTGGCGGCGACAGCCCTCCTTCTGGCCAAGTTCGCGGGCCGCAAGTTTCTCGCGCTCCTCGCCGCGGGCCGCGGTGCCGACGAGATGGCGCGCACCTTCTACCGGGCTACCCTCGTCGACCATTACTGCGCCAAGCTGCACGTCGGCGGCCCTCTCACCCTCAGCGACGCCGGCCGCCTGCACGCGGCGATCGAGGCCGAGCTGGGCGAGATGACACTGGGCCCGGCCTTGACCGCGTTTGCCGAGGGGGGCCGCGTTCTCGGCCGGACGCTGCTCGAGGCGCCACGGTGGCTCTCGCAGCGCATTGCCGCACTGGCCGAGCGCTTCGTGCGCACCGGCGGCAACCCCGACGTGCTCGACGCCGTGGTCGAGCCGTCCGGCGACGACGACACCTGGCTGGAGCGCGCCGCGCGGACGGTCGAGGAGGCACTTGCGGGAGCCGGCAGCGAGCACCTGGCGAGGATCGTCGAGGGCTTCGAGAAGCGGTGGCAGGGCGCGCCGCCCCAAGAAAGCACGCGCGCCGATTGAGGAGCCGGTCGGGCTTTGCTACGATGATCCCCACGTGAAGAAGACAAAGCCCTCCAAGAGAACCGCCAAGCAACACAGGAATGTTAGACCCGTCGTCGCGGCCAAGCAGCCGGCGGCGCGCAAGGAGGGGGGCAAGGCCAAGAAGCCCGGGTCGCGGCCGCGCCGGCCAGAGGTGGCGCGCCTGGCCCCTGTGCGCCCCGCCGACGAGCGCGGGCGGCGTGAAGCGCTCGCCCTGGCCAAGGCCGCCATCGCGGCGGCGCTGGACAAGAAGGCCATCGAGCCAGTGCTCATCGACGTCAGCGGCCGGGCCAGCTACGCGGATTTCATCGCCTTGGTCAGCGGCAAGAGTGATCGCCAGGTCGACGCCATCGCCGAGGGCGTGTGCGAGGCGCTGGCCGCGTCCGGGCGCCGGCCCTTGGGGCGGGAAGGCGTGCGCAACGGTCGCTGGGTCCTCATCGATTTCGGCGACGTGGTGGTGCACGTTTTCTATCATCCGCTGCGCGAGGTCTTCGACATCGAGAGCCTGTGGATCGATGCACCGCGCGTGAAGCTGCAAGTTCCAGCCGAGGCGCGGGCCGACGCAGCGCCAGGCCGCGACACCAACCCGTGAAAATCCTCGTCCGCGCCGTCGGCAAGATGCGCGATCGGCGTTTGTCCTCGCTGTGCGAGGAATACGCCGAGCGGGTACGGCGCCACGTGCCCATCGCAATCGACGAGGTGGAGGACGACGAAGCGCTTCTGCGCGGCCTGCCGCCGGGGACGGAGATCATCGCCCTCGAACCGGGCGGCGATGCGTGGACGACGGCCGAATTCACCAAGTACGTCGAGCGCCGCATGGTGCAGGGCACGCGGGCGCTTGCTTTTCTCATCGGCGGCGCGGACGGGCTGGCGCCGGCCACGGTCAAGCGGGCGCAACGACGGCTTTCCCTTTCGCCGCTCACCCTGCCCCACCGCCTGGCGCGCGTGCTCTTGTGCGAGCAGATCTATCGTGCGGTTTCCATCATCCGCGGCGAGCCATACAGTCGTTGAAATGGGAACCCTGGGAGGGTTCCCAAACCCTCCCGCGCTCTGGCTTCGCCGGGCAAAGCCCGGCTGCGCCAACGCGAAATGGCGGGCACCTTGCGCTAGACTGCGCGTCTGATGAGTATCGGCAAGCGACTCTTCAACATGGCGCGCTCGGAGCTCAACGCGCTGCTCGATCGCGCGGCCGAGGCCGAGCCGCAGGCGAGCTCGGGCCGGGATCCCGACGAAGATCTCTATCGCCGCTTCAGTCTGGACGAGCTCACCGACGTGGAGCTGGAGGCCGAAATCGAACGGCGCTATCGCACCCGCCAAGCCGCGAAGGGTGGGGCCGCGCGGGCCCCAGCTGACTCGTCCGCCGGCCCGCGTTCCGCCAACCGCGCCGGCGCCGCGCGGGCTCCAGGCGCCGGTCCTGCGCGCAAGTCCGCGCCGCCCGACGAGCTTCGCCTGGCCTACGCGGCACTGGAGGTTCCCTACGGCGCGGATTTCGCGACCGTGCGCAAGTCCTACCGGTCGCTCATGCGCAAGTATCACCCCGACCGGCACGCGGGCTCACCCGAGAAGCAGAAGTCCGCCACCGAGCTGGCGCAGAAGCTCTCGGCCGCCTACGCCCTCATCGAGCGACGGCCGCGGTAGCGGCCACCGTGAACTATTTCGCCTTGCCCTGGTTGGCCACCGCGTTCATGGCCGCGGCAATGGCGGCCTGGTCGCCCAGGTAGTAGTGCTTGATGGGCTTCAGGTCGTCGTCGAGCTCGTAGACCAGCGGGATGCCGGTGGGGATGTTGAGCTCGACGATGTCCGCCTCCGAGATGTTGTCGAGGTACTTGACCAGCGCGCGCAGGCTGTTGCCGTGGGCCGCGATGAGCACGCGCTCGCCGGTCTTGATGGTGGGCGCGATGGCTTCATGCCAGGCGGGCAGAAAGCGCGCGACGGTGTCCTTCAAGCACTCGGTCGCCGGCAGCTCGGCGGGCTTCAAATCGGCATACCGCTTCTGCGGATCGTTACCCGGGAAGCGGTCATCGGTCTTCTCGAGAGGCGGCGGCGGAATGTCGTAGCTGCGCCGCCAGATCTTGACCTGCTTCTCGCCGTACTTGGCCGCGGTCTCGGCCTTGTTCAAGCCCTGCAAAGCGCCGTAGTGGCGCTCATTGAGACGCCAGTTGCGGTGGACCGGAATCCACATCAGATCCATGCCGTCGAGCGTGAGCCACAGGGTGCGGATGGCGCGCTTGAGCACCGAGGTGAAGGCGATGTCGAAGGTATAGCCTTCATCCTTGAGCAGCTTGCCCGCCGCCTTGGCCTCGGCAAGCCCCTTTTCCGACAGGTCGACGTCGGTCCAACCGGTGAAGCGGTTTTCCTTGTTCCATTCGCTTTCGCCGTGCCGTAGCAGCACCACTTTGTACATTTCAATTCTCCTTAGCCGGTATGGGTATCGAGCGTTGCGGGGCGTATTTCTATCATGCTCTGGTGCACGGAGGCGCCCTCAAGCATGCGAACGGCGACCGGCCAGGCCTCGATCTGCAGGAAGCGGTCACCCGCCGCGCGGTAACGCCACAGGGTGCACGGGCCGGGCGCGCGGCCGGGCACGTTGCCCGTGACCAGTACCGTGGCTGTCCCCGAGAGCTTGAGCAGGAAACTCTCGCCACCGTGGTACATGGTGGCGGGCGGCGGCGTGGTGATGTCGAGCGGCGCGATCTCCGCAAGGACGACCACGCGATCCGCCATGTCGCCGCTCGGGATCTCCAGATAGCGGACCTGGCCGCCGCCGGCCAGGCGCGCCAGGCGCAGCTCCTGCCTTTCGAGCTGGTAGTCGAGGACGCCTTCGACCTCGAAGGCGATGCCCTGGTAGCCGACGATGTCGCGAGGGTGCAGGTTCACGCGGTGCCAGCGGCAGTATCGCGCCAGGCCCGCGCTGCTGGCAATCCCGGCCTATGATGAAGCTCACCCAACCCTTTCAGCGTCGTGCCGGCGGACGGGCAGCGGCTGCCTGACGGCGACGCTCTCTGGCCCATCCGAAAGACGAGGAAAAGGGTGCTCGCACGCACCCTGCGGGATTTCCCGACATCCAACCTCATGACAGAGGAAACCTCCAAGGATTCCTCTGTGAGGAGGCGCGATGCAGCTGCAACCGAGTTTCTACTTCGCCTTGGCTTTCCTGCTGGGGCTGCCATTTCTCGCCCGCGCGGCCGACTTGCCCAAGGTCGGCGACGTGGCTCCGGACTTCACCCTGCCGTCCCAAGAAGGCACGAGCGTTCACTTGAGCAAGCTGCGCGGCCAGTGGGTGGTGCTCTATTTCTACCCCAAGGACATGACCCCGGGCTGCACGCTGGAGGCGCACAACTTCGCCAAGGACCAGCCCGAGTACGCAGCCCGCAACGCCACCGTGCTGGGCGTCAGCGTGGACGGCATCGACTCACACAAGCAGTTCTGCGCCAAGGAAAACCTCAACTTCAAGCTACTCGCCGACACCGACAAGAAGGTGGCGGAGGTGTATGGGTCGCTCAACAACTTCCTGGTGGTCAAGGTGGCCGCCCGGCACACGTTTCTCATCGATCCGCAGGGCAAAATCGCCCGCGTCTTTGCGGACGTGAAGCCCGCGAGCCACAGCCGGGAAGTCCTCGCGGCCCTCGATGGCCTCGCGCCCAAGGCGGTGGCCAAGGGCAAGTAGCTCCAAACTGCACTGGAATTGCCCGCTTCTACTACGGCACGCTGATCTCGCGCACGCTGCCCTTCTTGAAGAGCAGGCCCTCGGTGCCCACGTTGTCGCTGCGGAAGTAGACCGTGATGTTCGGCTTGCCGCTCTCCGAGCCGGCGCGCGTCGGGGCTCGGGTCAAGGGCATGGCGGGGTCGATGCCCGTCGCGCAGGGTGTGGCGCCGACGCCGAAGTCCGTGCCGTAGTCCACGTGTTCGTTGAGCTTGCGCCACGTGCCGCCGTTCTGTCCGTCGGTCTCGTCGATCCACAGCTCTTGCTTGACGCCGCCGTCGGCCAGGTCGTACACCGCGTGCTTGTACCCGATCCACTGATTGGTGGGCAACGTGCCGGCGCTCCAGTAGGACTTGTTGAGGATCGCGGTCGAGTCGGTGTGCTTGGTTTCCTTCTCGAAGTCGATGTGACCGTCGCAGCGCATGCGCGCGTTGATGCCGCGGGTGTCGCACAGGTCCACGGTCTCTTGCCCGGTGGTGCCGTGGTTGGTGCGCGCCAGGGCGGCCATGCCGGCATAGGCCGCCGAGCAGGTGAAGGCAGGCGTGCGCATGAAGTACATGGTGATCTCGACGTCGCGCCACTGGTCCAGCTTGGCCGGATCGTGCACGTACATGCGCGGAACTCCGCCCGAGATCTTCAGCGTGCCGGCGCCGTCGGTCGCATACGACGCATCTCCATGGTCGGCGTCGAACCAGGAATCGTTGGGGTCGATGCCGGTGAAGCTGCGGGCGGTGCCGCTGTCCCACGACGAGAACCAGGCCTTGCCACCGGCGAGCGATGGATAGAGCTGCGTGATGCCGAAGCGGTCGGGGCTTGTGGAGGTGCCGGTCGTGCCGCTCGCGCCGCCGGTGCCGGTGCTCGCGCCGCCGGCCCCACCGGTGCCTCCGCTACCGGCGCCACCGCTTCCCAATCGCCCACCGGTGCTGGTGGTCGTGCCGCCGGTGCTCGTCGCGCCACCGGTGCTGGTGCTCGTGCCGGCGGTGCTGGTGCTTGCGCCACCGGTGCTCGTTGCGCCACCGGCACCACCGCTGCCCACCCGCCCACCGGTGCTCACTCCGCCCGTACCGCCGATTGTACCGGCGTTACTCGTCGTGCCGCCGGTACCGCCGCTGGTTCCACCGGTCGCGCGGCTACCTCCAGTCGCAGCGACCCCACCACTTCCAGGGCCGCCGCCGGAGCTTGTGGCGCCGCCGGTCTCGGGGCTGCCTCCTGCGCCGCCGCTGGCCCCCGTTGCCCCGCCGCCGCCGGCGCCGGCGATGCTGCTGTCCCGGTTCGCGCCCGATCCGCCCGACGAGCCGCCGCATGCGGGCGGGAGCAATACCAGCGAAACGAGCAATGCGGGGAGATGGAATCGAGTCATCGAGTTTTCCTCCGGCGCAATCGGACCACGCTCGCCAGCCCCAGCAGCGCGAACAGCACGATCTCGCTTCCGCCGGTCGAGCCGGTGGTGGAACAACTGCACCCCTGGGCTTTGCCGGTCGTCGTGCCGCCGTCGGGCGAATCGCCTCCCGTGCCCTGGGCGCCGCCGGTTCCTGAGACACCACCGGTGCCGACCGCGCCGCCAGAGCCCGAGGCGCCCCCGCTTCCTGCCGCGCCACCGGTCCCGACAACGCCGCCAGAGCCCGAGGCGCCACCCCTTCCCGGAGCGCCTCCGCTGCCCTGGGCGCCGCCGGTTCTCGCGACACCACCGGTGCCGACCGCACCGCCAGAGCCCGAGGCGCCCCCGCTTCCCGCCGCGCCAGCGGTCCCGACCACGCCGCCAGATCCCAAGGCGCCACCCCTTCCCGGAGCCCCTCCGGTGCCCTGGGCGCCGCCGGTTCCCACCGCCCCGCCGGTTCCCACCGCGCCACCGGTTCCCGTTGCGCCACCTTGCCGCGGTCCATAGACCGGGGGCACGATCCCGAGCTCGTAGGCACCGAGGTCGGGCGCGGCGCCGGTGTAGCCATCGTTGACGCCGGCCAGCACCACGCCCTTGTCGACAGGGGCGCTGCCCGCCGCGAGTTGCAGATCCACCGTGGCCTTCACCGGATACGGATTCGATGGGAAGGCCGGACCGCTGGCGAAGATGGTCATGTCGAGCGCGACGGCGTGCGCCTCGGTCGTATTGGCCTGCAATGTCGCCAGGCTGGTGAAGCGATTGCCACCGATCTTCCCTTCGAAGGTGCCGGTGCCGATGGAAGCCAGGCCGTCGTAGTCGAACGAGCAGGTCGCGTCCGCGTCGCCCAGGTCGAGAACGCGGCCCGTGCCGTTGCCATAGCCGCCGTAGGTGCCGCCGCCCGTGCCGCCGATGAAGATGTTGTTGCGCACGAAGGCGCGGCTCCAGGTCTCGCCCGCGTAGCAGCCCCAACCGTCACCGCACTTGACCACGGTATTGTGAAACACAACGTCGCCGACAGTGCCGTTGTGGAACTTGAAGGGCGAGTAGAGCACATTGTACATCACGTTGCGGATGTAGTAGGTCGGGCCGCCCAGGTCCGGCTGCGAGCTGCACCCGTCGAAGCAATTGGCAATGCGATTGCGCATGACCCGGACATTGCCCATGGCCGAGTCGGCCTCGATGGCGTCGTCGGTGGCCTCCTCGATATCGTTGTTGCAGATGTCGATGGAGACTTGCTCGTAGGCCTCGTCGTATTCCATGAGCGAGATGTTGTCGCGAAAGTCCTTCACGTGGTTGAAACAGACCACGTGGCCCGAGCCGGTGAATTGGATTCCCTCGCCCCCGTCGTAGCCATCGGCGCTGAGCTGATTGTCTACCCAGGTTGCGCCGCCCACGACGTCGTTGTCCACGATGTAGTTGTTGCGCGGAATGCCGTTGCCGATCTCGAAGGTGATGCCGCCCGCGGTCGTGCGGATCTTGCAGCCGCGCACGGCCATGTTGGAGGCCCCGTTCATGCGCACCTCGCCCTGCACGGTGACATTCTCCAGGTAGACCCATTGCAGGTCGTTCATTGTCACCCGCCCGCCAATTGTCACGGTGTCGGCCGATTCGCCACGGATCACGATCGCCTGATTCGCGGTCCCGCTCCGCGGAACGGTGAACGCGGGATAGCTGCCCGCCCCGAGCAGCAAGATGTCGCCCGGCGCGGCCGCGGCCAGCGCGGTGGCAAACGTCGACGGGGTCACCGGTTTCGTCGTCGCGCCGGCGGCCGCGACGGGAATGGGGCGGGTGGCCGCGGTGGTGGTGGTCGTCGTCCCGCCGCCGTCGGGATCGGTCAAGGTGAGCTCGATCTCGTAGGTCTTGCCGGGATCCAGGTCGAACAAGCTTCCCGCGTGCTTGTTGCCCCACTGCCCACCGCCCGAACCAAAAGAACCGGTGGTGTTCGCGCCCGCGGGCACGCGGATGAGCGGCAGGCCGGTCTTCCAGGCCGTGCCGCCGGATTCACGGTAGCGGACTTGCACGACGCCATTGTTGTTCGCGTCGCCCGTGATGGCCCACTCGATGGCAATGCCCTGGGTCGTCGGGTACGGGGTCGTCACCACGCCGGGCGTGGTGGCGTTCTGCCCGAACGCGCTGCCCGGCCACGCACTGCACACCACTACTGCTGCCACGATACCGGCACGCCATATCATGGTTAGATTGTACCAGGCCGCGGCTACTTCTTACACTTGCCGCCCGCGCCGCACCTGCCGGCGCCGGCGCACTCGGAATCGAAATGGCAGGTTCCGTCCGGGGCGTTGGAGCGCTTGCCGCTGGTGCACTTCGCGCCGCCACCGCCACAATCCGAGTCGAAATTGCACGAGCTGCCAGCGGCCGTCGAGCACTTGCCGCTCTTGCATTTCACGGTCCCGCCGCAATCCGAGTCGAAGCTGCACTTGCCATCGCCACCGGCGAAAGCCAGCGACCCGGCGCCCAGGAACATCGCAGACAGAACCAGAGCGAAGAGAGCCTTCTTGAGCATGGTGACCTCCGAGCAAGGCGGATGGGGAAGGTGTCGCAGGATGCGAGAGTAATCCAATGGTGGCGGGCTAGGGCGCCCTTGTGTCCGATTTGCCCAGCCAGGCCGACAGGTCAAGCGTCCGCCAGGCGCCTCCGGCCACGGGGGCCTTTCCCTGCGCGACGTAGGCCCGGCGCGTCTCTGGTTCGAGAATCACGGCCTGCACGTTCATTCCGGCAATGGCCGCCTCGGCGAGAATGTGTTGCAATTCGGCGGCGCCCAGTTTCTCCTTGCCGGCCGTCTTCAGCATGCGCGCGTAGCGGCCGTCCTTCGCTCCGCCGCTTTCCTCGTGCCAGAAATTCGTGATGGCCGCCAGGCCATTGTCCACGGGGCGAGCGTGAAAGTAGGAAGGGCTGGTTTCCACCACACGCGCGTCGCCTGCATCGGCGAGGGCGTAGTTCTGGGCCATGGTCCGCGGTGTGGATTGCAGGGACGCGAGAGCAGAATCCACGCTGTCGGTTCGCTCCAGCAGACTGCGCACGGCGAAGAGAACCGGCAGCCCCGGTTGGGGATGGCCCCTGTGAACACCAAGCGCCATCAGATCCGCGACCGCGAGGCCCGCATCGTTCATGCCCGTGGCGACGCTGACCAATCCCGGCCAGGTGAAGTTGGCGAAGCGATGGCGGGCGCCGGATTCGACCACCACCAGCCCCGCCTCGGCCAGCAGGTCTCCCCCCGGCCAGTCGAGGTTGCGGGCCAGGCGAACCTTGCCGTCGCTGCTGCGCTCCGCCGTCGTCGCCAGGCACGAGCACGCAAACGAGGAAAGGACCTCGGGCGCGAGATTGACCGCGAAGAGCGCCGTTCGATCCACGTTCGCGGCGTCCGCCAGGGCATTGAGCTGGTCGAAGTGCGCGGTCGGAATTCCCGCCGCGATGCCCGCCACCATTTCTTTCTGATAGTTCGAGAGCTTCTCGACCGAGGCGACCTTCTTCAGGTAGCGCGGCAGAAGCCAGCGAACCTGCTCGCCCAGCAAGGCTCCCTCGGCCTTGCCCCGCTCCACTGGATTGCCTTCGAGCTCGAGGACCCACAGATCGCCAACCTTGCTCAATTTGCCGTGGTCGATCGTGGCCGCGCGCAAGGCCGGGTACGGACTGGCGCAGGAGCTGCAGGCGGAGAGGAGCGCGAACAGGGCAAGGAGCAAGAAGGGTGGAAGTCTGTTCATGCGCGACGGCTCCGGATGCGAGAGTAGCATCAGACAAGAACCCGTCGCATCTCGACCTTCCTCGACAGTTTGTCGAGAGCATCGGCGGCCTTGGCCCCTCCGTCCGCCGCATTCTCTTGTCTTTTCCAGCCCTTGCACCGGTCACGTGACCGGCGACAAACATCGGCGGCAAATCCTAAAATATATTTGTATTTCAGCTACTTATGTCTAACCATGATCGGCAGAAGACGATGGAGACCCCGCACCGCGTAGAGCCCTGTCAGCTCGATACGATTCCCGGGCCGCTGGCGGATCTGGTGGCTGAGCTGGTCGCCAAGGCGACGCGCATGGCGGGATTGCTGCACCCGGCGACCGCAACCAGCCTGGCCAAGTTGCTGCGTCTGGCGAACTGCTACTACAGCAATCTCATCGAGGGGCACGTCACGCGGCCGCGCGACATCGAGCGGGCACTCGCCGAGGATCTGGACACGGATCGACGCCGCCGCGATCTGCAGCGCGAGGCCAGGGCGCATGTGCGCGTGCAGCGGGAGATCGACGAACGATTCGCGCGCGGCGAGCTAGGCGAGCCGGCCTCGGTCGAGATGATCCAATGGATCCACCGCGAGTTCTACCGGGACGCCCCGGCTTCCATGCTGACCGTCGAGCGCACGAGAGGCGCGAGCTTCCGCATGGAGCCAGGCGCGCTTCGCTCACGCAAGGAGCATGACAACGCGGTCGGGCGCCACCAACCACCGTTGAGCGAGTTCGTCGTGCGCTTCATGGCGCACTTCGAGCGCCGGTTCGCGCTGTCCGGGATGGGCACCGCCGCGCGCATCGTCGCCATCCCCATCGCCCACCACCGGCTGAACTACATCCATCCCTTTCCGGACGGAAACGGCCGTGCCAGCCGGCTGATGTCGCACGCCATGGCTCTGCAAGCCGGCATCGGTGCCCACGGGCTGTGGTCGGTGTCGCGCGGGCTGGTGCGCGGCTTGCCCGGTCGCCCGTCGTACCAGGACATGATGGACCACGCCGACGCGCCTCGGGCTGGCGCCGTCGATGGCCGCGGCAGCCTCTCCCTACGTGCCCTCGTCGAGTTCGCCGGCTGGTTCTGCGAGGTCATGCTGGATCAGGTCGCGTTCATGTCCTCGATGCTGGAGATCGACGGCCTGCAAGAGCGCATCGTCAAACACGTCCAAGGCGACCTTGGCATGGGCAAGGCCGAGGCCGCGATCGCGCGTGACGTCGCCCTGCGCGGCGAGGTCGCACGCGGTGAAGCCGCTCGCATCACCGGCCTCTCCGAGCGCGCCGCTCGCGACGCCCTCGGCCGCCTGCAAGGCGCCGGCCTGCTCGCCTCGGCCACGCCCAAGGGACCAGTGTCCCTGCGCGTGTCGACGACCGCCGCCGAGGCGCTGTTTCCGAGATTGTTCTAGTCGTAAGCTGTTGCCTGTGGCGAGGACCGGCCTTCCAGCATGCGCGGGGAGCGAGCGATCGCCGTCGAGGCTGGCGCGGCTTGCTTCGATCGTTCTCTGCCTCGAGATGATGGCCGGTACTTCGTGGGCCGCGGAGCCGGCGCGCAAGGCCGCGCGCGGCGACAAGCCCAAGCATTCGCCTGCCCCAGCGGCGGTGGATGCCGCAATCGATCTGGCCGCGGCCAAGGCGGCGTTCCAGGACGGCCTGCGCGCCTTCAACCTGGGTCTGTGGGAAGACGCGATCGCGGGCTTCCAGAAGTCGTACCGGCTGTCGGGCGATGCGGCCCTGCTGTTCAATGTTGCCCAGGCGCAGCGACAGGCGGGCCATCCCAAGGAAGCGATCATCGCCTACAAGGCATACCTTCGCGAGAATCCGGAGACGTCGCATCGCGGGTTGGTCGAGGCGAAGATCCGGGATCTGGAAGCGGGTCCCGCGCTGGCGGCGCCGCTTCCTGCCGAAGCCAGGCCGGAGGGTGATCGCTTGGTGGGCGTATGGGAGAATCCGTTCGAGCCGGCCGCCAAGACGAAGGTGACTCCGTCGGAAATACCGGAGTCGGTCAAGTCCGAGGAGACGGCTCCGGTGGCGGCTATCGTAGCGGATTCTTCCGGCGGCGAGCAACCGTCAGCGAAGCAGGCCGGGCCTGCGCCTGTTCTGGCCCCGGCAACGTCGCCCGCGCCAACCGCGCCGCTGGTGCAGACAGGGAACGGTCCGGCATCAGAAGCAGCCGCGAAACCCGCCGCGACGCGTTGGTGGTTGTGGACTGGGATCGGCGCGGTGGTGGCGGCCGGTGTGGTGACCGCGGTGATTCTCTCGACCAGGTCTCCCCAGCGCGACGGCACCTGTCCGTCCGGCTTCGACGGGTGCTTGCCGGTGGGGAAGTGAACGACGTGCGACGGCCGATCCTACTTGCGCTGTTCCCGCTGGGGGCATTGCCCGCGTGCCGGGAAAAGCAGCGGACGATGCTGGTCGTCGAGGTAGACAGCAACCTGGCCGTGCCTGGCGAGATGAACAAGATCGACCTCGCGGTCACCGCCAACGGCAAGACCCAGCATCTGCCGTACTCGCTGGTCGGCGGCTACACGCTGCCGTTGCAAACCGTCCTGGTCGAGACGACCGACAACACCGGTACCCTCGACATCGTGGCCACTGGATTGCTCGACGCGACGGCCCTGGTTCACGAAGAAGCCATCGTCAGTTTCGTGGAAGGGCAGTCGCGGCTGCTCAAGCTCTTCCTCGCCACCGAGTGCAAGTCCGATCCCTGTCTCGACACCGCGAAGACCTGCACCAAGGCTGGCGCGTGTGTGACCAAGGTGCGGAATCCGGGTGACCTGCTTCCGTTCGATCCGGCGACGATGCCGAAGAAGCCCGACGCCGGCGCGGACACTGAAAGTACAGGGCAGGAGGTGGGGTCCCGCGACACCAGACCTGCGGATGCCGCGCCCGAAGTGACGGATGCGCCTTCCGGCAGTGACCTGGGGCTCGATCTTCGCGCTGACTCGCCGGTCGCTCTGGACATCGTGGCAACGCCTGACTGGCCCGACGTTGTGTCTGACGTGCTACCTGACGCTGCGCCCGACGTCGCAGCCGACGTGCGTCAGCCAGACCTATTGGTGCCTCCTTCGGACCTGCCGGTGGCAATCGACGATGGCGCTACGCTGGATCAGACAGTGCCGGCGGATACCCCCCTCGACGCCAAGGTGACTGCCGATGTGGTATCCGACGCTGGCATACCCGTCGTCGATCTGGCGCAGGACCAAGGTGCGGATCTCGCGCGCGATGTTGGAGCAGACTCCAACCCGGACGCAAGCCTTGTGGGCGGTCTTGCCAAGATCGCCATGGGCTACGACCATAGCTGCGGTCTGAGGCTTGACGGATCCATCCTCTGCTGGGGGCGCAATGACTACGGCCAGTCCGAGGCTCAGCTCGGTCCCTTCACGCAGGTTGCCGCCGGGCGCAACCACACCTGCGGCATCAAGACCGACGGCGCTGTCCAATGCTGGGGCGACAACCAGTATGGACAGCTCACTCCGGCGGCAGGCAGCTACACGCAGATCTCGCTTGGCTGGGATCATACCTGCGGGCTCAAGATCGACGGCTCGGTGGCCTGCTGGGGCAACAATGACTTGGGCCAGACAAAGGTCGAGGCAGGTTCATTCCTCCAGGTTTCCGCAGGCGCTAACTACACATGTGCACTGCGCACGTCCGGCACGGTCGCGTGCTGGACTGCCTCGACAGGCGACTTGGGGCAGGCCAGTCCGCCCGCCGGAACCTTCTCCCAGATCTCAGCGGGCGAGAACCACACCTGCGGCCTCAAGACTGACGGCACGGTCGCGTGCTGGGGATACGATGGATACGGGCAATCCAGCTCGCCTTCCGGGACCTTCGTGGAAGTGACCACGGGAGGAGACCATACCTGTGCCAGGGCAACTGACGGTTCGCTCGTCTGCTGGGGCGACAACGCCTTCGGTCAAACGTCCGCGCCCATCGGCACGTTCAAGCAAGTCTCGGCGGGCTCCGTCGACAACTGCGCTCTCCGACTCGACGAGACGGCGGTCTGCTGGGGCAGCGACGAACACGGTGAAGCATCTGCGCCCGGTGGCCCCTTTGCCGCGGTGGCTGCAGGGATCTCCACTGCATGCGGGGTCGGGGACCGTGGGGCTGTGACGTGCTGGGGCAACAACACCATCCCCTACGCAGACCGAACCCCTGGCGTATTCGCGCAGGTTTCTCTGGGCGGGCAGTTTGGCTGCGGCATCGGCTCAGATGGATCCGTGACCTGCTGGGGTGACAATAGCTATGGCCAAGCCACGCCCCCGACGGGAACATTCATGCAGCTCTCGGCTGGAACAGGGCACGCGTGCGCGGTTTCGCCAGGCGGGACGATTGCCTGCTGGGGGAGCAACACGTACGGGCAGACGACCGTGCCTTCGGGTAGCTACAAGCAGGTCACCGCAGGCGCTCAGCATAGCTGCGCGATTCGCATAGACGCCACCATCGCTTGCTGGGGCTTCGACAACTACGGTCAGATAGATGCGCCATCCGGCAACTTCCGGCAGGTTGCTGCCGGCGCAGACCACGCCTGCGCGCTGGCGACGAGCGGTGAAGTCGCTTGTTGGGGGCGAAACGACTCGCCCGAAGTCACGACGCCCCCGAGTGGAACCTTCACGCAAATTGCTGCCGGAGGGCTCCACACCTGTGCCATGGATCCTGGAGGCCACGTTACCTGCTGGGGGATCAACAGCAACGGCGAGTGCAACGCCCCCAAGACGATCTTCACCCAGATATCCCTTGCCTCGGTCGACTCCTGTGGCCTCCGCCCCGACGGTGTCATCGTGTGCTGGGGCAACATGACCTCGCTGAATCCATGAGCCGACGAAACATGTGAGAGAAAAGCGCGCTCAATCTGGGGGATGCCGAGCCTCGACCATCCCGAACCGCGGGTCGCTCGCGCTGTCGCTGAACAAAGGAGACATTCAGATGGCCAAGCGATTCCAGCCCTACAGACCTCGCGTATTCATAAGCTACGCGGCCCGGGGAACCGATGCCGAAACAGCCCAAGCTCTTCGCGAAGCCTTGGTGGGCCACAAGGTGCGCGTGCCATCATGGCGAGACATGGAGGAGATCCCTCCTGGCAGCAGGGCAATCCGGGAGATCCAGGTTGGCATCGCGCAATGTGACTTCTTTCTGCTCCTGGTTTCGCCACGGTCGGTGCTCGAATCACGCTGGTGCCCACGAGAACTGAGTCGTGCAGATCGGCTTCAGAAGATCATCGTGCCGCTGATTCTTGAGACGGTCGAACCAGAGAATTGGCCATTGGAGCTCGAAGGCGCGCAATGGATCGACGTTCAACGCGGCCTCGCGAAGGCGATGCCCCAGTTGCTGACTCTTCTTGGTGTGACGGTCGCAGCGGGCATCGCAGTGTTGGACCCCGCGGACCGAGATGACCGTAGGATGCGTGCACTCGCGTATGCTCATACGCGTTTTGAGTCCATGGGTGCTGCGTATTCCTGGAACGTGAGGCAAATCCTGTCCGACTTCGGGAAGGAATCCATGGAGACGGAGCGAGCCATCCGAATAGTCGAGAAGGTGCGCAAAGCGAGGATAGGTACGTGCATCGAGGCCAGCCAGGCTCTCCTTCGGGCTTGGGAAGCGCCGGGGAAGATTCCGGACAAACGGCGAACGCCGCAGTCAGCGAGGGGCCAGACTAGCCCCCAAAGGCGATCTCGACGTTCATTTGCGGAACCATTTGCGCGGCATCACCTTGCCCTGTACGTGGTTGGCCACGAATCCAACAGGTCATTTCGTGAACACCTCGACTCGCGCCTTCTCCTGGGACCCCGGAGCTACACGACCACCCCCTTCCCGAAATCGTCGGAGATGGAGCGACCGACACCGTGGCAATGCGCAGTATCAAGGAATTTCTGCGGTACTGCCCTTCCTGCGAGTAGATGACCGCGACCTTTCTCACCCAGCCGGAGATGGCTTGGGTGCCCTACGGCACGACCCTACTCATCGTCTCGGCGTTCGCGGCCAGGTTCCTGGGCTGCCCTCGGCGTCGCCGTGCTCGGCGCCGGGGCGGGTTTGCAACCAGGCGACGAGGCGCGCCTCGACCTCGGCTGGCGACAGGTCGGGATGCTCGCGGCGGATGCGCTGGCGCATCAGCGCCTCGCCCGTGGCGTACATGTCGAATGCCAGGCGCATGCGCTCGGCGACTGCTGCCGCCTCTTGTGACGTCTTCGCCATGGCTCGATACTAGCACCGGAGCGCGCACCGCCTGAATTGGCGTTCCACCCAACTCTGAAACGGTCGTGAGGTGCGTTCGGACGGCGGGGCGGCGCGGGCTAGGGCGGGGAGGAGGTTCGCCCCACCTCCGCGAATCTCGTGGGGCTACGGGCAGCAGAAGGTGTTCGTCACGTCGCCGATGGACACGATCGCGCACGGCGCGGCCAGCATGGTCAGGATGCAGGTGTAGAAATGGGGCGGTTTGCTGCCCCCGCAGCTCACGGAATCACCTGCTGGCTGCGCGGTGCAGCCGTTGCCATCCACGTCTTGCGCCACATCCGTGGCGCACCCTTGGACGCAACCGTAGCCGATCGGGGCGCACATGCTGCACGGGGGATTGCAGCAATACTCGCCCGCGGCGCAGGTTGTGCTGCCGCAGACTACGGGGCCATCTTGTGCTGCATCCGTTCCCCCACAGCCGGTCTTCGTCGAGAAACAACTGCCATTCGGGCAGGTACAGGTAGCCACGGTGTGGCTGGAGGTTGGCGAGCAACCACAGGCGCCGGTCATGCACGAGTCGGGAAAGTCAGCGGCGCTGGTGCAGCACAGTCCGGAACTGATTTGTCCACCGGTGGAAGTGCACAGAGTCGCTAGGGCCGATGCATCGGAGCTGACCTGAACGTCCGGCTGTCCGGCGTCGTCGGTCTTGGCGCCGCCCGCGCCTCCATTCCCGGTGGCTCCGCCACTGCCACTGCCACCCGTTCCGCCCGGCGCGCACACCATGCAACCATAGGCATCGAGCACGTAGGTGCAGTAGAGGTCGGTGATGGGGGGGCACTCATGTGCGTCGAGCGCCGCATCGGCGGCCCCGCCCGCGCCGCCGGAACCGCTGATGCCGCCGACACCAGTGTTGCCGCCCGTGCCAACCCGGCCGCCGGTTCCGGCTACGCCACTGGATCCGCCGGAACCGCCCGTACCGACCCGGCCACCGGTTCCGGCCACGCCGCCGGATCCGGCACCGCCACCGACACCGGCGTTGCCGCCCGTGCCAGCCCGGCCGCCGGTTCCGGCCATGCCCCCGGCTCCGGAGCCGCCGCCGGTTGCGGTTACACCCCCGGTTCCAGGCTTGCCATCCGCGCGCCCTCCGTCACCAAGCCCGCCAATGAAGTCCGAGTTGTTGCAGGAAGCCGCCGGCAAGGCGACGAACAAGAAGGCGACGAGGGCGGCGCGGCCAGATTCACGAACGAGACGATGGCGATTCCTCATGGAATGACTCCTGGTGGTGGAAGCGGTGATGACTACCTGGTGACGTCCGCGCGGCCAACCTTTCAGGGGCAGACCGCGAGCGCGCGGCTCGCCCGCTTGCCCAGATCGTCCGTTGCTGTGTTCGACAGCACACGCGCGAGATCGGCTCGCGCATCCTGACAGCGCCCCGCCTGTGCGCGCAGCTCACCCCGCAGGGTCGCAAGCTCGCGTGCCCTGGGCAGGCTGGTCAGCGTCAGCGAATCCAGAACCGCGAGGGCTTGCTCTTTGCGCGAGAGCGCGAGCAAGATCTCGGCGCGCGCCACCCGCGCCTCGACCGACAAGGCGCCCTGCGGGTACCGGCGCTCGTGGACAGTGAGAAGCGCCAGTGCCGCCTCTGCCTTGCCATCGTGGCGCCAGCGCGCGAGTGCATCCGCCAAGGATCGCGCCTCGACCGACAGGGCGCCTTCGGCCGGGGCAGTTTCACTGTTCGCGGATGCGGGAGAACCTGTGATCTCCGCCCGCGCGAGACGCCGTGGCGCCGGCTGGCTGCGCGGTTCGGGCGAAGGCGCTGGCGCTGGCTGCGCGCTCTTGGATGGATACGGCTCGACGAGGACTGGCGCCGACCCGCCGCTGCTCTTGGCGCGCGCCTTTGCCGGTGGCAACGGGCTGGAGACTTCGTCAGCGCTCCCGAGGAAGGGAATCCGCAGCCGCCAGCCACCGACCAGCGCCATCACGGTCCCCGCCGTGCAGAGCACGGCGAGCGCCGTCAGGACCGGCAAGAGGCGCAGTCCCCAGCGCGCGCGTTCCCTTGGTGCGAGCCGCGTTGCGATAGCCCCGATGTCCGCCTCGTGAAGCCCGCTTGTGGCGCGCGCCTCGCGTAGAAAGGCGCCCGCCTTTGCCTCCAGCGAAGACGGATGCTCGCCGCCCTCGCCCAATCGCTGCATTTCCATGTTCTTAGCCCGCATGGCCGTACCTCCCGTCGCTGGGCCGCCGCGCCTGCGCGTCGGTCTCGCCGCTCTCTGCTTCGATCTCCTGAAACGTCTTGAGGAATCTCGCGCGCGCCCGGTGCATGCGCAGCCACAGGGTTTCCACCTTGATGCCAAGCAGGGCCGCAATCTCGGCGCCGGGCAGTTCTTCCAGCTCGAACAAGATGAGGATCTCGCGATCGCGCCCGGGCAGGCGGTCGAGCACACGGTAGACGCGCGCGCGGCGCTCCTTCTCTTCGAGCCGCTCGTCCTGGCTGGGCCCGGGCGCGGGCAGGTTTCGGGCGACGTCCCGGGCTGAACCCGAGAGCCAGTGGCGCAACCTGTCCTTGCGGCGGCGGTGCCGCACGACCTTCTCGGTGATGCCGTAGAGCCAGGTCTTGAGGCTCGAATCGCCGCGAAACGAGGGCAAGCGCCGTTGCGCGATCTCGAAGACCTCGTGCACCATGTCGGGCAGGTCGAAACCTGGACCGGCTAGCCGCTCGGCCCAACGGCCGACGTCCCGAACGTGGGTTCGGTAGATCGCGGAGAGATCGGGGATTTCGGCGGCCGCGCGCATGCGAGCTACCTCTGGTGACGGCTGGCCGCCCAACATTTCAGCCCCTCGTTGGCTAGGGGCCCCGGGCCCAGAGGATGCCCACGCCGACCTGCGCATCCCAGCGAGGCAGCTCGGCCGTCGCGGGATCGTCGTCCAATTTCACGCTTTCCCTGCCGAACCAGTAGGCGCCCCCCGCGGTGACGAATGGCGACAGCGAATTGCCCACGAAAACGAGGCGCAACGCAGCCCCCAGCCCAGGCACGGCACGCGTCGTGACGTGCGTGATCGGCAGGTCCTTGCCGCGCAGGATGAGGAGGCCGAGCCGGCCCGAAAGCCCGATCTCTCCGCGCACCTTGTGGCTGCCGAGGCCGAGCGACGGTCCAGCCTCGACGCTGGGGCGCAGGTAGGCGGCGTGTCCCACGCCGACGCTTTTCTCACGTTCGGTGGTGGCGGTAAGGGCCACGAATCCGCGCAAAGGCCCAAGCAGGTGCCAGCGCGTTTCCGCCGCCAGGCCTAGGGCAAGCGCATTGCCGTCGTACGCGCTCATCAAGGTCAGCCCGATCTCCGTGCCGTTCGCCCGGGCAGGCTTCGTCGTGGCGGGCTGGGCGGGCGCCGATTTCGAGGACGGCGGCGCGGACGGGATGGCGGGGCTGGCCGCCGCGGGCCAAACCCCCATCCAGGTCGCGACCAGCACCGCGGCCACCGTCGCCCGCTCGTGGCAAGAGGCCGGCGCCTCGACCTCGCGGCTGCCCAGGGTCAACCCGTCCTGGCCGCGCAGCACGACGCGCATCTTGTCACCCAAGACGGTGATCTCGGGACGCCTGCCACCCTCGACGCCAAGCCGGACCATGTGCGCTTCGACCTCGCTGGGATCGGGGCACGGCGGCCCGCTCGCAGGGGATGGGCTGGTCTCCGCGAGGGAGACGACCACTGCCGCGAGAGCAAACCCGGCCCACATCACCTCGACGATACAGGGGGCGATTCGCTTCGGCAACGACTGGGCCGTCATCAGGACTTGCGTCCGCGGCAAAGGCGGGCTAGGCAAGGCAGGCCGTGAAGATGGAGCTCCTGCGCATCCTGGACCCGGACGGCAAGGTCTGCCGGCCCGAGCTCGAGCCCGCCATTGCCGGGGCCGAGCTGCGCCGGATGCTGGAAGCCATGCTCGAATCGAGCCTGCTCGACGAGCGCTTGCTGCGCTTCCAGCGCCAGGGTCGCATCGGCTTCTACCTGACGGCCTGGGGCGAGGAAGCCACCATGATCGGGCCGGTGTGGGCGCTGCGGCCGACCGACTGGATCTTCTCCTGCTACCGCGAGCAGGCCGCGGTCCTCTTTCGCGGCTACCCGCTGCGCACCATGATGTGCCAGCTCTACGGCAATGCCGAGGATCCGGTGAAGGGCCGGCAGCTTCCTGTGCACTACTCGGCCCGCGATCTCAACTTCGTGTCGGTCAGCTCGGTGGTGGGCACGCAGATCCCGCACGCGGTGGGCATGGCCCTGGCGGCCAAGATCCGGGGTCGCGACGACGTCGGCCTGGTCTACTTCGGCGACGGCGCGACCTCGACCGGCGACTTCCACGTGGCGTGCAACCTGGCCGCCGTGCACAAGGCGCCGTGCGTGTTCCTCCTGCGCAACAACGGGTGGGCCATCTCCACGCCGCGTGCGATCCAGACCGCCACGGCGACCCTGGCGCAGAAGGCGGTAGCCTATGGCATGAAGGGCGTGCTCGTCGACGGCAACGACATGCTGGCCTTGATTCACGTCGTCGCCGAGGCGGCGGCCCGGGCGCGTGCGGGCGAGGGGCCGACGCTCATCGAGGCCGTGACCTACCGGCGCGGGGCGCACACCTCGTCCGACGATCCCAGCGTGTACCGCGAGCCCGGCGAGCCCAAGGCCTGGGAAGCGAGCGATCCCATCAAGCGATTCCGCGTCTACTGCGAGGCCAAGCGGGTGTGGAGCCGGGACGACGAGGAACGCCTGCGCCAAGACTTCGCGGGCCGTTTCACCGCGCTGGTGCAGGAAGCCGAAGCCGTCCCGGCGCGGCCGCCCCTGGCTTCGCTCTTCGACGACGTCTACGCCGAGCGCCCCTGGCACATCGAGGAGCAGGCGCGCGAGCTGGAAGCCAAGGTCAAGCGGCACGACGCCACGTCGGTGCGGGCCTAGCAAGACCTTGAAAACACGGCTCCTCTCCGGCGGGGAACCTGTTAGTATCGCTCTTCAACTTTCAGCTCGAGCGAGGGGACATGAAGCGGGATTCCACGACCAGGTCTTCCGATTCCGACAAGGCATCCTCGGACAAGCTCAAGGCGGCGCTGAAGAAGGTCGAGACCAAGCCATCCGACGCGCAAGCCTGGGACGACATCGAGGCCGCGGCCGCCGAGAGCCAGAAGCCGGACGACGCGGCGGCGGCCTACCGCAAGGCCCTCGCACCCGGCCTGGCGCCGGAGGTGCTCACGGTTCTCGGGCAGCGCGGGCTCCGCTTCCTCGAGGAATGGTACGCCGGCGAAACGGCGGTGCTCGTCGAGTTCCTGGAGGCCGTGCTCGCCCTCGACCCGACCGCGGATTGGGCGCTCGAACGGCTGACCATTCTTCGCTCCGTTAGCCAGCAATGGGACGAGCTGCTGGCCGCCTACGATCGCCTCCTCGACGGGCTCGCCGACGGCACGCGCCGGCGCCGCCTGCTGCGTGACGCCGCGTCCGTGGCGCGCGATTCCGGCGGCATGGCGCGCGCCGCGACCTATTTGCTGGCCCTCTTCGAGGCCACGCCCGGTAACCAGGAGGTGTCGGCCGAGCTCGAGCACCTGCTCGAACGGCAGGGCGACTTCGCGAGCTTGGCCAAGGTTCTCGCCAAGCGCCTGAGCGTGGTTTCGGGCCACGATGCCGTCGAGCTGGGCGTGCGCCTGGCCGGGGACTACCTCGACCACCTGTTCCAGCCCGGCAAGGCCCTCGACCAGATCGAGAAGCTCCTGGCCTCGCCGGCTCTGAGCGACGACGCCGTGCCCTGCGCCCTGGCGGAGCGCGTGCTCTCCGACGAGAAGGCGCCGCGCGAGGAACGCCACCGCGCGCTCAACCTCGTGCGCGCTCGCCACGTACAGCAAGGCCGGCTGGATCGCATGGTGGCGGCCCTGCGCGTGGCCTTGACCTTCGCCAGCCCGGACGAAACCCGGGCGCTGGTCAACGAAGCCGCGGACATGCTCGAGCGCAAGGGCGATCTGCCGGCGGCCCGCGAGCAGCTCGTCGAGCTCGTCGCCATCCAACCCGAGGAGGCCGCGACGCGCGCCCGCTTGAAGTTTCTCGCCGAGGTGACGTCGACCCCGACGGCCTACGTGCGCGGCCTCTGCGCCGCGGCCGAGGCCACCAAGGATGCGAAGCTGCAGGTGGCACTGTGGCTGGAAGCCGCCCACATCGAGGAGGAGCGCCGCGACGGGGCCGAGACGGCGGTGGGGCTGTACCGCAAGACCCTGGCCAGTGCTGCGGCCGGCCCCGACCAGGTGCTCCTGGTCCTGCGCAAGCTGGGCTCTTTGCTTGAGGGCGAAGCCCACAAGGACGAGCGTCTCGACATCCTGGAACGCCAGGCTTCCCTGGAGCCGTCGCCCGGCGCGCGGCGCGGGCTCTTGGGCGAGGCGGCGGATCTCGCCCGGGCGCGCGGTCAGCTCGCCCGCGCCCTCCTCTTATGGGACAAGCGCCTGGCCGCGGACAAGAACGATCGCAAGGCGCTGGCGCGCACCATCGAGATTCTCGAGGGCGCCGGCCGCTGGCCGGAGTTGGTGGCGGCCCTGGCCCGGCGGGCCGAGGCCGAGGTGCCGTGGTTCCAGCGCCGTGCCGATCTCCTGCGCATCGCCGAGATCGAGCGCGACCAGCTCAAGGCCCCGGCCAAGGCCATCGCCGCGCTCGGCAAGATTCTCGAAACCGCGCCGGGCGATGCCGAGGGCGTGGCCGCCATCCTCGCTCTCCTCGCCGAGTCGGAGCAGTGGCAAGACCTGCTCAACCTGGGCACGCGCGAGGGCCGGGCCGCGCAGCAGCGGCTGGTCGCTCTCTTCGTTCGCCTGGGCGAGGCCTGCGCCCAGCACCTCTCGGATGCCAAGGGTGGCGCCCTCTGGTATGGCTGCGCCCTGGCCATCGACCCGCAGACCAAGGGCCTGCGCGACGCTCTCTTCGCGCTGCTCGACAACGAACCGGCGCGCGCCTTCGCGGTCGAGGGCATCCTGCGTTGTTGCGCCGCCAGCGACGACTGGCAGGGCCTGCTGGCGGTGCTGCCGCACCGGCTGGCCCTCGCCACCTCCGACGGCGAGCGGGCGCGCCTGTACCGCGAGGCCGCCGTTCTCGAGGAAAAGCGGGCCCAGCACGCCAAGGAGGCGCTGGCCCATCACCTCGCGGTCATCAAGCTCTTGCCCGGGGATCCCGAGGCTGAGTCGGACATCGTTCGCCTCGCCGGAGTGACCGGCGACTTCACCGCCGCGGCCCGTGCCTTCGAGCAAGCCGGCGTGGCATTGCCCGCCGAATCCTCGCGCAAGGTTCCCCTGCTGCTGCTCGCGGCCCGCCTCTGGGACGAGAAAGTGGGCGACAAGCCCGCGGCGCTCGCCGCATTCGAGAAGGCATTCAAGGCCGGGTCCAGCGATCGCGGGGCGCGCCTGGGCGTGGTGCGCCTGGCCAGCCAGCAGGGCGGATGGCAGGCCGCGGTCGACGCCGCGCTGGCCGAGCCGTTCGACGCGGGGGCGCTGGTGGCCGACTTCCTGCCCCTCATGGAACAGGCGGCGAAGGCCGCGCCCGATACCCAGGAAGCGCACCTTCTTCTGGGCAAAATCCTCTCCACCGCGCTCGCCAAGAAGCCCGGCCTGCCGCCCGCCATCGGCCGCGCCGTCGAGGAACGTATCGCCGAATACGCCATCGCGCCGGACAAGCAGGCCGCCTGGCAGGAGAAGGCCCTGCTGCGCGCGCGCGACTACGAACCGTCGCACCTTGCCACCTTGCGCCGCCTGGCCGCGGCCCAGCGTGCCCGCGGCGGCAAGCCGCTCTACGAAACCCTGATGCAGATCGCGCAGCTCGCGCCCCGCGAGCTGGATGCCATCGCCGCCGCGCTCGACATCGCCGAGCGCGAGAAGAAGGAAACCGGGCTGCAGCGCTCCGCGCTCACCACGCTCTTCGACCGTGCGGCGGGCTTGCTGCGCGCGGGCCAGCCCGCCGAGGGCAAGCTCGCCGCGACCGACGCCCTCGTGCGCGCGACCCAAGGCCTCGGCATCCTGCTCGGCGGCAGCCGCGACAAGAACGAGGTGCGCCGGGCCGTGGACTGCATGCTCGAGGCGAGCCGCATGCCCATCGCCGCGAACGTCGCGCAAGCCCTGCGCGCGCGTGCCGGGGAACTGGCCGCCGAGGTCGACAAGCGGCTGGCCCGCGACCTGCTCCGCCAGGCCGTGGAGCAAGATCCCAAGAACCGCGCCGCCAGCAAGGCCCTGGCCAAGCTCTACGAAGAGGCGGATCTGCTCAACGATCTGCTGATCTTGCGCCGGCGGGAGCTCGAGGACGCGGCCAACGCCGCCGAGCGCATCGAGCTGCGTCTGGACATCGCGCGCCTGGGCGAGATCGTGGAGAACCGCACGGGCCGGTTCGAGATCCTGCTCGCCAACCTGGAAGACAGCCCCGGGCACGCGGCCACGCTGATCGCCCTCGACATGCTCTTGCGCTCGCGCGGCCGCAACGCCGAGCTGGCCGACATCCTGGTCGCGCAGGCGCGCCGGCTGGAAGACCACGAGGAGAGCCAGCGCGCGGCCCAGCTATGGAGCGAGGCCGCCGCGCTCTTCGAGAAGCAGCTGGGCGATCACGCCCGCGCCATCTCCGCCTACGAGACGGTGGTCAAGTTGGGCGACGATCCTGCCGCCATGGAAGCGCTGGCCCGGCTGCACGAGGCCGCGGGTGAGCCACTTCTCGCGGCGAACTGGCTGGAACAGCGCATGTCCACCGGCGCGCCCAGCGAGCGGCGCGAGGCAGTGGCCAAGCTGGCGCAAACCTATCTGAGCGGCGGTCAGCGCCACCGTGCCGTGGCCGCACTCGAACGCGCCCTCGGCGAGGATCCGAAGGCGGTCGCGCTGTGGAACATGCTCGCCAACCTTCACCGCGAGGCCTCCCACCACGAAGCGCTGCTGCGCGTGCTCACCGGGTTCTGCGCCCAGGTCGACGACGC
>Ga0182019_10000127_pt1 | contig 36237 bp, 30 predicted proteins | sample 812E2MmetaG_FD_120483 | JGI IMG/M metagenome (GOLD analysis project Ga0182019, IMG submission 120483) | Permafrost microbial communities from Stordalen Mire, Sweden - 812E2M metaG | ecosystem: Environmental > Terrestrial > Soil > Wetlands > Permafrost | place: Sweden: Stordalen | collected...
CACCCGGGCCGTGACGCCGCTCTCGGACCAGATGTGCGCACAGAGCTCAACTGTGCCGTGGGTCCTGAGCGTCTCGGCCCACCTCTGGAGCTGGGCCTGTACGTGGCTGAGCTCGGCGTCGTCAGCCGCGTCGAGCACGGCGACCGACCAGCCGAAGAACCACGAAAGCGCTGCGGTGCGGGCACGGGTCGGGTCGGTCGGCCGGGCGAGCGCCGTGAGGAGCCGGCGCCACTCGATGGCCGCTGCCGATTTCAAGACGCTGTCGCCCCGGGTCACCACGGCGGGGATGCCTCTCCGGCGCAGCGCCGCCTGGACCGGTTCGGCTTCGGCGTTCTTGCCGATCAGCACTGCGAAGTCGCGGGGTCGCAAGCGGCGCCCCGAGGCGCTGTCACCCCGGGAGGGGACCCAGGCCGTCTCCAGCAGCTCCTGGACCTGATACGCGAGGTCGCGGGTGATCGCGGCCTCGGCGGCGGCGCTGATGACCTGGTCGTTCTTGGTCCGGGGAAGGTCGTCGCCGAGCGCGAGCCGTACCCGCAGAGCAGGTACCGCGGCGCCGTCGTCCGTCGTGAGACGCAGGTCCTGGTGCCGGGGCGGCGGCTCGACCGACAGGAATTCGATCCGGGGGTCGCCGAACGTCGCGCCCTCGAGGAGATGAGCGAGGGCCTTGAGCAGCGCCCCGTCGGAACGCCAGTTCGTTCCGAGCGTGAACCGCGTCGTGCCGGCTTGGTGCGCGGCCTCGAGGTAGGTGTGCACGTTCGCGCCGCGGAACGCGTAGATCGCCTGCTTGGGGTCGGCGACCAGGACGAGGGTCGAATTGTGACCGGGACTTCCGAACAGTCTCGAGAAGATCTCCCACTGCACCGGGTCGGTGTCCTGGAACTCGTCGATGAGCGCGACGCGGAAACGGCGGCGCAAAGTGGCAAGGGCGTTCGAGCCCTCGACCAGCGCGTCACGGAGCCGGGTCAGCACGTCGTCGAACGAGAGCGTGCCAGCAACACGTCTCCGCCGATGGACCTCCGCGACAGCGCTGTCGAGGAGGCGACGCAGTCGAGCGGCGGCCGGCGTCGACTCGGAGTCGTCGATGCCCGGGATGACGCGTATGCCGGGGTTCCCGAGCACCTTGATCGAAAGGCTCGAGAGGGACTTCAGGCTCGGGAGGTCGCCCGCGGTCGTCGGATCCGCGACCGACTCCGCCGCGAGCACGTCGGCGCAGACCGTGTAGACGAGTTCGTTGGTGTCGTCGAGGAGCGTCGCGTCGAGGTCGCCGGGAGCTGCCGAGCCCAAGGTGGCGAGCACCTGCTGCGCGAAGCCGTGGATGGTCGTGATCGTGGCCGCGTCGAAGTTGGCGACTGCCCGCTCGAGGCGCTCGAGTCGCAGCTCACGGTCGGTGCCGGCCACGAAGGCCAGGAACTCGTCGGCGGCTGTGGTGTCGCAAGGGCTGCTGAGCGCGGCCGCAACCTCGCTGAGCCGGGTCCGGACACGGTCGCGCAGCTCGGCCGCGGCGGCTCGGGTGAAAGTGACTACGAGCAGCTCCTCGACGGGAACCGCTTCCTCCGCCACGTAGCGCACGATGAGGCTCGCGAGCGTGTAGGTCTTGCCGGTGCCGGCGCTCGCCTCGATCGCGACGCGGCCGGTGGGCAGCGGGTCGAGGAGCGAGAAGACCGGCGGTGCGCTCATCTTCCTTCCTCGGTGCTTGCCTCGATCGCGCCCCACAGGTAATCGGCGAACCGTGCCGCTCGCCCCGCGGACGATCCAGGAGGGTCGTCTGCGCGCGCGGGCAGGGCGCAGAGCTCTTCGAAGTCGAGAGCTCCGAACGCCAGCCGGTTCGCGTCGTCGTGGCCGTCGCCGTGGCCGGTGAACGGCTCCCAGTCCTCCGGCCTCGCGGTCTGTTCGTGCAGCTTGTGAGACAAGGACACAAAGAGCGGGATGGGCTCGCGCAGCCCGCGTCGGTAGCAGTCGACCGCCACCTCCAGCGCATCGAGGGCGCACTCGCGGCGGTCATCGGTTGTGGCGCCACGGCCAACGAGCTCGAGCACCTTGAGCGCGCCGTCCTTGTCCCCGCGACCCACCACGACGCTGCGCCAGCTGGTCGCGGAGTCGCTCGCCGAAAGGGCAGCAAGGTCAAGCCACGCCGCCAGGTGATGCTTGGGTGCAACCTTGCTGAAGGTGACGAGGGCCGGGCCCGGAGACGGATCCGCGCATCGACCCGACACTGTGCCGACGATGCGGGTGCCGTCGCCGAGCACGACCTCGACCGGCAGGTGGTCGTCGCGCACCGGGTCGACGCCGAGCTCGGTCGCGGCAACCAGCAGCCGGTCGACGGTCTCCTCTACCTCGCTGAGCGAGACGTCGCCCAGCCCTCCCGGGGGCAGCGTTCCGAGGGCGCGCTCGTGGCGCTCCCACTCGTCGTTGGCGTGCCCGGCGAGACGGGCCCTGAGGAGCCGATCCGCGACGGACCAGCGCTCGAGACCGAGGAGCGACGTCGAGAGATCGTCGGACTGACCGCGGTCCTCGTCTGTGAGGTGGAGCCTGAGCCGCTGTAGCCAGAACGCTTTCACCGGGTGCCTGAAGAACCTCTGCAACTCGGCGAGACCGATCACGACGTCCTCGTCCGGATCGGGAGGAAGCGGGCCGTCGATGAGCAGGCGGTTCTCCCCGGCTCGCCTGTCGCGGGCAACAGCGCCTGCGAACGCCCCGGCGTCGAAGCTCCAGGGACCCGGCTGGTTCAGCTGGCCGGGCGTGAAACAGCGGTCGTCGAAAGGCTGGCGGGGGTGGATTATCTCGATTGTGCCCCGGTACGCGCCCCGGCTTGCCGGCGAGAGCGTGGCGATGATCGTGTCGCGCAGCTCGGCGAGCGCGGTCGCGTCCGGCACTTGCTGGTTGGTGCGGATGCTGTGACCAGTCCGGGTGATGACGAGGTGCTCGCCCGCGGCGAGAACGGCTTCGAGAAGCGCCTGGCGGATCTCCGAACGCGGGTCGCGGTCGCCGACGAGCGGTGCAGTGGCGGCGAGATCGTCGCCGTCGGTGGAGCCGGCGACAACGCCCGTGCCTGCCTCGTCGAACCCGAGGATGCAGACCACGCGGAAGGGCAACCACCGAAGCGGCGTCAAGGAGCTGACGGTGATGCCGCCTCGGAAGAAGTCGGGGCGTCGCGAGACGCCCTGGATCCGATCGGCAAGCAGGCGGCGGACGTCTGCGAGCGAGAGCTCCACCGCCGCCGGCGCGCCGCCCACCATGGCACTGTCGCCGATCTCGGCGACGATCCGCCGGAGCTGGTCGAGCTGCCACTGCTGGTCGGCTTTGACGTCGAAGAGCTGGTCGATCGCGTCCGACAGCGCGTCGCACCACGCCGCAGCCGTGCGGGGTCGTCTCATGTCGGAGGCGATCGACGCGAGACGTGCGACGACGTCGGCCAGGCGACCGGTGACAGCGATGTCGTCGCCCTCGACGCCGAGCGGCGCGACTCCACCCGGTGCGAGACCGATGTCGTCGTCGCTCACCGCCACTCCCATGAGCAGCCGGTCGATCGCGGCCCGCCACGAGTTGGCGGTGAGCTGCGGCGGGATGCCCCACGCCTCGCGGTGCGCAGCGTCGAGGCCCCAGCGCACGTTGGTCCCGGCGACCCAGTCCGCGATGGTCCCAAGGGCGTCGTCGTCGAAGTCGAAGCGGTAGCGGACCGCCGGCAGCGCAACGAACTCCAGCACCTCCGAAGCGGTGAACCGGCCCGAGACCAGAGCGAGCAAAGTGTCGAGCGCCGCGAGGACCGGGTACGACTCGCGCAGGGAGCGGTCCGTGACACGGTAGAAGAGCCGGGGCGTGGCGCTGCCCGGTACCTCGGCCGCCTCCTCGGCAGAGGTCCCGAAGCCGGCTTCCACCAGTGGTGCGAACTGGTCGATCGTCGGGGAGAGCACGACGATGTCCTCCTCGCTGAGCGTCGGGTCGTCGGCCAGCAGATGGAGGATCGCGTCACGCAGCACCTGGACCTGGCGGACCTGCCCGTGGCAAGAGTGCACCTGGATCGAACGGTCGTCGGTGTCCAGCTCGAAGTCACCGGCGGGCGCGCAGCCGGCACGCAGGTCGTGCTGCACGCGGGCCAGCAAGGTACCCGGCACACCGCCGGCGGTGTCCTCGCCCGCGTCGACCGACAACGGCGCGGGGATCCCCCGCGACTCGGCCGACGCGAGGAGCACCGTGCGCTCGCGGTAGGGGCGCCCCCACGACCGCATCAGCGGGTGGCACACCTCGGTGTCAGACCGGTCGTTGGCGCGCGCGATCGCGAGCGGCCGCGAGGCGGCCAGGGTCGCCTTGCGCACTCGCGCCGTCGTGGCCGGTGACGGGTCAAGCAGCAACAAGTGCAGGTCTCGGCGGGCGGCGACGGCCTCGATCAGCTCGATGAACGGCGCTCCGCTGGGAAGCGTCGTGACGCCGAAGATGGCAAGCCGAGCCGGCAGGTCGAGGGCGAGCGCCCCGGTGCGCAGGTCGTCGAGCAGGTCGGGCAACCGCTCGGGCGGACTGGGCACGCCGAGCAGGGCGCGCACCAGGCGCCACAGGTGCGGCTGCCAGCGTTCTTGCTCGGCGAGGAGGTGACCCGTCCCGTCGAGGTCACGGCCGGCGCTCCAGTGCAGTACGAGCTCGGGTCGGCGCACGGCGTAGCGATCGAAGAGATCGGCCAGGCGCCGGGCACGGCCGAACCAGGTGGCGCCGGGGGGCAGGACGGTGAGCGGACCGAGGCGGTCGTCGTCGCGCCGCGAGCGCAGCAGTTCGAGGACGGCCCAGACGAGACGGTCGACCTGCCAAGGATCGTCGGCCCCGCCACCTCGGCCCGCCTCGAGCACCGCCTGGCGCAGCGCGCCCGGGAACGGGAACCTGATGTTCGCGGCGACACCGTCGCCGGTGCTGGGTCCGGACGCGCCGAGCGACCTGGCCAGCTCGAGGGCGAGCCACCGGCGCATGCCCACCGTCGGCACGGCGACCCACTCCGGGGTCATCGCATCCGCGGGCGGCTCAGCGAGCACCTCGGCCAGTACCGCCGCGAGTGGCCCCACCCGGCTGGCGCTGCGGAGGTGAAGCACGAGCGAACAATACCGGCGGGCTGTGACGCTCACCGGGGAGCCACGAGGGTTACCGGGGACGGGGCCGGTCAGGTGACCGGCGACGCCTTCTCGCGACTCGACCTGCTCAACCGCCGGTCTCATTCCGGTAGCGTCCGGCCATGACGATCCTGCTCGAGCTCGACCTCACCGGAGCACTCCTCGAGGACATCGGTTCGCGTCCCGTCGAACGGGTCATGAACAGACGGCGCCTCGCGCTGCGCACGCTTGTGGGCCGGCTCGCCTCCGCCGCCGAAGACCCCAACGTCGTCGGACTACTGGCCAAGCTGGGTACCACTTCGATATCGTTGGCACAGGCCCAGGAGCTGTCGGACGCAGTGGCGCGTTTCCGGGCGAGAGGCAAGGACACCATCGCCTGGGCCGAGACATTCGGCGAGCTGGGGCGAGCCACGACGGCCTATGTGGTGGCCGCCAGTTTCGGCGAGCTGTGGCTGCAGCCTTCAGGCAGCGTGGGCCTCATGGGAGCAGCGGCAGCCGGCACGTTCGTACGCGGCGCCCTCGACCGCGCGCAGATCGAGCCGCTGTTCGCGCAGCGCCACGAGTACAAGAACGCGGCGGACACTTTCCTGCGCACAGAGTTCACCGAGGCGCACCGCGAAGCGACCGAGCGGTTGGCCGAGTCCGCCTACGAACAGATCGTCTCTGCCGTGGCGGTTGGCCGGCGGCTGCCCGCGGACCGCGTGCGTCAGCTCATCGACCGAGCGCCGATCCCCGCCGCCGAAGCAGAAGACGCCGGGCTCGTCGACCACCTCGGCTACCGCGACGAAGTTCGCCAGGCGGTCGATCGCCGCTGGCCCGACAAGCCAACGCTTCTCTACGTCTCCCGTTATCACAGGCGATGGGACAGCGTCCGTCGAGCGAGCCAGGCGCGCCGACCCGCGGTCGGGCTCATCGAGGCGATCGGGGCGATCCGCACCGGCCGGTCCAAGCCGGGCCCGGTCGGGCGGGCGGCCGGCTCGGACACCGTCGCCGCGGCGTTCCGTTCCGCGGCGGGAGACGAACGCACAAAGGCGATCGTGTTCCGGGTCAACAGCCGTGGCGGCTCCTACGTCGCCTCGGACACGATCTGGCGCGAGGTGTGCAACGCGCGCGAGGCCGGCAAGCCGGTCGTGGTCTCCATGGGCGACGTGGCCGGTTCGGGCGGGTACTTCGTGGCCATGGCCGCCAATGTCATCGTGGCGCAGCCGGCGACGCTCACCGGATCGATCGGCGTGCTCGGCGGCAAGCTCCAGACCAGCGGGCTGTTCGAGCGCTTCGGCGTGAACGTCGAGAGTCTCGGCCTCGGGCGTCACGCGCTGATGTTCTCGTCGCAGACAGGTTTCAGCGAGGACGAGTGGGCCAAGCTCGACGAGTGGCTCGACTTCGTCTACGACGACTTCACGACCAAGGTTGCCCGCGCACGCGCGATGAGCAGCGAAGCCGTCCACGAGGTGGCGCGCGGCCGGGTCTGGACGGCCGCCGACGCCGTCGAACGCGGGCTGGTCGACGAGCTCGGGGGGCTGCGCCGCGCCGTGGAGATCGCCCGGAAGCAGGCCGGCCTGCCACGCGACGCCCCGCTGCGGCCGGTCCTTGCAGTCTCGCCGGTGCAGCGGCTGCGTCAACCACGCAACAGCGACGACCCGGCGGCCTTCGTGCAGGTCCGGGGATGGGACTCACATCTGTGGGAATGGGGAGGCCATGCCCAGCTGGCGGAGGCCCTGGGGCTTCCGGCCGCCGGGCCACTGACCATGCCGATGGGGCCGCTTGTCTAGACGGGAGGATCGCCACGCTGCGCCACCCATGTGCCTGACGCGAACGGAAGTCTGGGCAATACCTTCTGAGCCCATGGACATCGCATCTCCTTGGGCGATGCCTCCACAAAAGGGGGGCGCTCAGGTGGAGTATGTGTCACGCCCGGTCGACTTGACCCGGTACATCGCGATGTCGGCGTCACGCAACACGTCTTCGGGCCGCTCGTACCCGGCGGCGCTCGTCGCAATCCCGACGCTGGCCGTCACGACGACCCGGTGACCGTCAAGCTCGTAAGGGACCCGCAACCGTCCAAGGAGGCGTTCCACCAGACGTTCGACGGTGGGCAAGTCTGCGACGTCCTGTAACAGAAGAGCGAACTCGTCGCCGCCGAAACGGGCGGCCGTGTCCGCTTCCCGCAGGTCGTGGCGGAGGCGCTCGGCGACCTCAACGAGCACCTTGTCACCTATGGGATGGCCCAAGCCGTCGTTCAGCTCTTTGAAGTTGTCGAGATCCAGCCAGAGCACCGTGTAGGAGTAACCTCGCTGGCGCTTCGCGGTGGCGACCGCCTGGGCCAGCCGGTCGAGGAACAGGACCCTGTTGGGCAGGCCTGTCAGGCTGTCGAAGAGGGCCTCGTGGCGTAGGCGCTCTTCGAGCGTGCGCCTGTCTGTGATATCAGTGAAGGAGCCAACGATGCGCGTCGCCGGAGCACCTCCCCCCGGCACCGCCAAGCCTCGGCAGAGGACCCACAAATAGTTCCCGTTGTTCGCCATGACGCGGTGCTCGTACATGACCGAAGTGCTCTCGCCCCCCTTGAGCGCGGAGAGCTCGGCCAGAAGACCTGGCCGGTCATCGGGGTGCGCGCGGCCGATCCACTCCTCCGGGCTGTCCCCTACTGCGTCGTCTGAGTGGCCGAGCATCTCCTTCCAGCGTGACGAGTAGTAGATCGTGCCCGCGACCAGGTCCCAGTCCCAAAGCCCGTCGTTGGTGGCTCGCGAAGCGAGCGCATAGCGCTCGTCGCTGTCGCGCACAGAACGCAAGAGGTCCCTGTAGCCGAGGGCTTCACAAAGCAGCGCTTCCCACTCGTAAAGCGCGTCATCCCCCAGGAAACTCGAGTCCACGGGGGCGGCGACAGCCAAGTAGCCCCAGTCGGTGTACTCACTCCTGACCGGGAACACCAGCACCAGGTCACCCGGGCCAGCGCTGTCGAACAGAGTTGCAGGGGGGAAGTCCTCAGGACGGTAGCTGCGCGAATCAAGCCTCAGCTGGGTGCCCTTGGCGTCGAATGCGCCGCTCACGACCAGCTCGGAGTCCCTTGGTTGGGGTTCGAGGCGAGCTCCTCCACTGCCATGCCGCCGTTCCGGGGTCGAGCCCACGGACACGGGGCTTCGGTCGTAGAAGTCGTCTCTGTTCCCTCGACCCTCTTGCCGCGAAAGTGCGAGCACCCCGGTGATCGCACTGGTCTGTGCGAGCCAAGACAACGACGTAAGGTCCTCCGTATGGCTGCGCAGGAGGTTCATGCTGATCGCGTTCACGTTTCTGATGGCTTGGCGTAGGCCGTAGTAGGCGTCGTTGCGCTCATTGAGGAGTGCTTGGGAAATGGCAAGGCGCACTTCTGCTACGCACGAGTTGAGCCTGAGAAGAGAGTCGAGACGTCCCTTTCCGGCCGATCGCCCCTGCGTAGAGAGCCCCGAGCTGAGCTGGTGCGCCAACGCGAGGATCGCGTTGGATGTTGACTGGCCGGGACCTAAGGCGTAGAGGTCCTCGCAGGCTTGGCGGAGGTCGAAGAGCTCCAGAGACGTGAGCTCGTGGCTGGCCGCGTGACGGAAGGTGCCCTGTACCTCGCTTGCGAGCTGGGCGACCGCGCGGTCAGGAAAAGCCAACGCCGGGGCGCCGGCGATCGCCTCCCGCAGCGCCTCGGTGAATCCGGCTATGGGATCTCCCCAGCGCTCCAGCTCGACTGCGCCCCAAGGGCTGGGACTCGCGGTACACCCACAGCTTTCGCGCGCCACGAACGCGGCGTCGACAACGTACGGGCCGGGCCCTACGGTCTCTCCCGCCAGCAGGCGTAGGAGAAGCTGAGCAGCCATAGCCCCCATGACATCGAAGCGCTGAGAGATGCTGGAAAGTCCGGGGGAGAGAGCGCTGACACCTGGCATGTCATCGAAGCCGATGACGGCCTGGTCGCGTGGCACACGGTAGCCGCCTCGCTTCAGCTCAGCCATGATGCCGATCGCGTTGAAGTCGTCGCCGGCAACGACCGCGCTGCACGGCAGCTCGGCGGCCATCATCTTCGCGGCAGCGTGCCTGCCGCCTGGTTCCATGTTGTCGGGAGCCTCGAAGAACCAGGCGGGGTCGGGCTCGATGCCATGTGCGGCCAGTGTGTCTCGGTAGGCGGCGTAGCGTTCTTGGATGTCGAACTGGGCCAGGCAGCCTGCAAAAGCTATGCGCTCATGGCCATGCTCCAAGAGGTGCTCCACGGCCGCCGCCACACCACCTCGGTTGTCTGCTATCACAGCTGGGCAGGACAAACCGGGCTCCTGGTGGCTGAGGGTCACCAACACCTTGCCCGTGTTACGCAGGGCCTCGAGGTAATCGCGCGGCACGGCCTTGCCGATCGAAACGAACCCGGCCACGCGCTCCCAGGCAACTCGGTCCAGCCGTTCTGGGGCGCGCCCCCCTTGGTTGTCTATGACGGGGCCGGCGGTCTGTATCGCGACGACACGACCTCCGGCGGCGGAGGCGACGTTCTCGACGGCCGATACCAGGGCGCCGTAGAAGTAGCCGGAGAGGTAGGGCGAAAGCACGCCGATCGTTGGTCCTACTGAGTCCTCCAAAGCCAGCTCCCATGTGCAGGGTGCCCCGTACCAGTGTTCACTGGTCAACTCTGTATTATCGTCCCTTTTTGGACAGCCAGTTGTTTTCTTGCCGCGCTGAGGCCCCGTGATGCAGGGCCTCGCCTGGACCGAATCACATCGGCGAGTGCTGACAGACAACCCTGGCCGGCCCGTGGGGCCCCCACTCGATCAAGCCCGTAACCCGGAAACTTGCCATGGCAATTTGTAGTGGCGGGGACTCTTCCATCACCCGTGATGGAGCTAGCGGGTGCTAGGCGTCGTTGAGGTACCGGTCCAGCTCCCAGGCCGTCACCTGGGCACGGTACGCCTGTGCCTCGGCCCGCCGACCGTCCACCATCCGCGTCAGCAGCTGCGCGTCGAAGGCGTCGACGAGGACGTCGTCGTCGAGAAGGGCGTCCAAGGCCTGGTCCAGAACGCGGGGAAGGAGCTGAGTCTGGATCTTGGTCACGGTCGTGGGGTCGTACCCGCCGATGTCCTCGTCGAAGGCAGGGCCGGGGTCGAGCGCGCGAGCCAGTCCGTCCGCCGCGGCAACCAGGAGCCCCCCGAGCAGCAGGTAGGGGTTCGCAGCCGGGTCAGCCAAACGGAACTCGACACTCGGCCGTTGCTCCACCGAGGAGCCCACCCGGATCACCGCATTGCGGCTCTGGTGCCCCCACACCACCGCACCGGGCGCCTCGGGCCCGGCGTGCAACCGCTTGTACGAGTTGACGTTCGGGGCCGCCAGGGCGGTCAGGGCGCTGGCATGGAGGAGCTGGCCGCCGACGAACGCCCGTCCGGATTCGTCGAGCTGCCAGCGGTCGTCGAACAGCTGGTCCAGTACGTGCTGGTGGAGGTGCAGCCCCGAGCCTGGCTGGCCGGCAAGGGGCCTGGCCATGAAGGTGGCCACCACTCCCCGCTCCTCAGCCACTTGGCGCAGAAGCGCCTTTGCGAGCACGAGCGCGTCAGCCAAGGCCACTGGGGGCATCGCCCCGAGGTCGATCTCGTACTGTCCGGGCCCTGCTTCGAGGTGGGCGCTGACGACCTTGACACCAAAGCTGCCGAGCAGGTCGGCCGCCGCATTCGTCACCGCCGTCCCGACTCCCGCCAAGTCGCCGAAGTATCCCCCGTTGTCGACCGGGACGCCGGCGTGGTCGAGCAGGTAGAACTCGAGCTCGGCCCCGACCTCGAAGCGCTCGGCCAGCTCGCCGGTACGGGAGATGATCTCCGCCAGTGCAGCACGAGGATCGGCCAGCCACGGCTGGCCGTCACGGGTCGTGATCGAGCAAACGGCCCGGATCTCGCCCCCGACCTCTACGAACGTGGTGGGGTCTGGCTTGAGCAGCATGTCGATCTCGAAGTGGCGGCTGCGGCCCTGCAGCGCCGAGCCATCGAAGGGGACGCCGGAGTCGATCGCGCCCTGGAGCCGGCCGGCGGGCAGCAGCACCGCATGCGAACCTCCGAAGACGTCGACGAAGATCAGGCGGGCCCGTCCCGAACGCGCCGTGGCGCCTGGCCCATTCACGTCGCGCTCGGTGCTCAACGGAGGACCGACACGATCAGTATCACAGCGACCACACCGATGAACGCCAGTGCGATGAGCCCCGCATAGGCCCACAATCGCTTAGCGGAATCGGCGGCCGCCATGCCTCCGATCGCCGGCTCCGGGGAGAGGTCGTAGCGCTGCGGGTCAAGCGAGTCGAGATGATCGAGGTCGTCCAATATGTCGGTCGTCGACTGGTATCGGCTCTCGGGCAATCGGCGCATGGCGTGCAACACGACGGCTTCGAGCGCAGGAGGCACGTCGGGCCGCGCCTTGCGGATCAGTTTCGGTCTGCCCTGCAGGTGCCCGGCCATGACAGCCATCGCGTTGTCTCCCGGAAACGGCGGCTCGCCGGTCAGCATCTCGTACATCATCACTCCCCAGGCATAGATGTCACTTCTGGCGTCGCCCCGTTTGCCCTGGACCTGCTCCGGGCTCATGTAGTCCGGCGTGCCCAGGCTCTCCGACAAGTGCCTCCAAGTGAGCCGTCTGGCACCGTCGAGGCTGGCCGTGCCGAAATCGGAGATCTTGAGCCGCCCTTGGGTGTCGATGAGCACGTTTTCCGGTTTCAGATCCCGGTGCACGATGCCCTGGCTGTGGACGTAGGTCAGCGCCTCGGCCAACTGGCGGCCCCAGTCCACGGCCTGGTCCACTTCGACCTGCTGACCCCGGCCTCGGACCCGGGTGCGGAGCGACTCACCTTCGATGTACTCGAGAGCGAGATAGGGCTCGGTACGGCTCTCACCCGGGTCGACCCCGCGCTGGACGCCGGGATGGTCGAGGCGGCTCGCGACTTCGGCTTCCCGCTGATAGCGGCTGAAAAGACCGGGGTCGGCGAACAGGCCGGGGGGAGGCATCTTCAGCACGACTGTCGTGCCTGTGCGCGTGTCGACGGCCTTGTAGGTCTCGGCGTACGCGCCAATGCCCAACAGCTCGACTATCTCGTAACGGTCCACCACTTGACCGGATTGGAAGCGGGTCATCGTCAACCTCGCCGGAATATTGACCGGCGGGCGCCCGCAGCCGGAACTGCGCCGCCTGTCGTCACCTTGACGACGATGACTGTGACGTTATCAGGCGACCCAGCTTTGATCGCCAGGTCGACCAGCTGCTCGGCAGCTTCCACCACCGTCGGCACACTCGGCGTCCCCACCGCCCCGGCACGCTCGGCGATCTCGTGGTTGGCCACGATGTCCCAGAGCCCGTCGGAACATAGCACGAAGACATCTCCCGCCTCGGTGTCCGCCTTGGCTATGTCCACCTGGACCGTCGGCTCGATACCGACCACCCGCATCAGCTGCGAGCGGCCAGGGTGCCTGGCCGCTTGCTCGGGGCTCAGCAACCCCATCCGCAGCATCTCCCCCACCCGTGAGTGATCTGCTGTCATCTGTGTGCAGGATCCCCGTCTGACCAGATAACACCGGCTGTCTCCGACATGGGCGACGACGCCTTGGCAACCGGCGAGCGTCAGCGCGGTGAAGGTGGTGGCCATGCCCCGCTGCCTTCGTTCGAGGGCGGCATCGAAGACTGCGGCATTCGCCGCCCTTGTCGCAGCCCGCAGGGCCTGGGGCGGAGGACGCGGATCGGGTGCTGTCCATATGCCAAGGGCTGCTTCGACCGCCGCCCGGCTCGCGACCTCGCCTGCAGCGTGGCCTCCGAGCCCGTCGCACACGACAAACAGCGGCCCACGGTCCCACGCGTCGTCCGGGGTGGTCGGTGCGTACGCCCCGGCGAAGTCCTCGTTGTGGGGCCGCACGTCTCCGGGCTCGGAGCGCAATGCCCACCCGAACTTGCTCAGCAGGCCGTGGCCCCGGAGAGAACCGTTGCCCGAAAGCTGCTCTGCCTCAGAGCCGGGCAGGAGCTCATCGTCTGTCATCGCGGGCTCCTGCTCCGACAGCTGAACTCGCGGAGCGTCGGGTGCGAGTAGCCTGCCGCGACGTGGCCAAGCGTCCGCAGAACAAGCGGCGCCCCGGCAGTCGGCAGCCAGGCACCCCGGGCGGTGGTCGGGACGCAACGCCATCGGGTGGTCCCCGAAGGCGGGGCTTCGATCCCGCGCAGCCCTTCCAGGTTGGCCGTAGGCCCTCGTCTCCGTTGCTGCTCATGGTGGTCGGGCTGATGTGGGTGGCAGCAGGGGTCATCGCCCTGTTCGCCATGACCGCCAGCTGGCGGCTCGTCCCGGCGATTGCCTTCGTCGGGGTTGGGCTGTACTTCGTGCGAGGCGCCAGCGCCACAGTCCTGCGCCGCGATCGTCGCTCGCAACGCTGATCCCAGTGCTCTGACGCCCCTCACGACACCGGCTCAGTTGACGGCCACCGAAGGTCGCATCCGCTCCGAGATGACCATCTGCGCGCTCTGCTTGTTGGGGTTCACCGCAGCCCAGATGAACCCGAGGACCGCCCACACGGCGACGACGGCCATGGCCTTATAGGCGTCACCCGGTGTGGTGCCCGACCCAGTGACGGCGATGTACACCACGCCGGCCATCTCGAGCAGGTTCAGGACCAAACCCAGCGCCGGGACACAGATGTGCTTGACCAAATGGCGATCGTGACGGCTGGCGAAGGCCACCAAGGCAATGCCACAGGTAGCGCCGTAGACGAGGAACGTCCCCAGGTTGGATGCCAGGGTGATCTGGATCAGGTTGTCCACCTGGTGAGGATCGGCCCCAAAGACGCCGAGCGCCGCCGACACGAGGGTGAGGACCAGGACTCCACCGTACGGGCTGGCAAATCGGCCGTGGAGCAAGCCGAGCACCGCTGGCATCTCTTTGTCCTTCGACATGGCGTAGGTGATGCGCACCGCGGTGTTGAGGCTGGCGAGCGCAGTGCCGACCAGCGCCAGCAGGACCGTGAAGGCGACCAGCACCGCGAGCGTCTGCCCGCTGTTGCCTAGGTACTGGTTGCCGATGGTCTTGATCATGTGTCCTATGGGCGCCGCGTCAGTGGAGGCAGCTGCGTAGCCATGTGCAAGGGTCTTGCCCGATCCGGTCGTCAACGAGGCGCCGCCGATCGCGAGGTTCGCGGCGAAGTACTCGAACAGATAGCACACTCCGCCCTGGATCAAGAGGCTGATCAGCACCCCGCGCTTTATGTCCCGCTGGGGGTTGACCGCCTCCGACCCGAACGCCGTGACCGACTCGAACCCGACCAGCAAGAGGATGGCGATCGTCGATTGGTACAGCATGTCTATGACGCTGTGAGGAATGATGACGTGAACGGCGCTGGCTCGCGCGAAGCCCCCGACCGCGTGCCCGTGGGCAATCCGGAACCAGATGAACATCACGCTCACCAGCAACAAACAGGTGATCTGGATCACGTTGATCGCTATGGAGGTCATGGTCGACCCGTTGATGCCCCGGTAAGCGATGTAGCCCACGACGCCCGCAAAACAGACAGCCACGATGGCCAGAGGCAGGTAGGTCAGCGTGTGGTGGAAGATCGCCGAGTACAGATAGCCGAACAGCGTCGCCGTGTACGCCACCATGATCCCGGGATAGATCCAGTAGTAGAGGTGGCTGATCCAGCCCACGCTGAGCTTGGCGAAGCGCGCGTACCGCTGGTGAGCCGGGCGCTCCTTGTCCAGGAAGGCCGCCTCTGCGAAGTAGTAGCCCGAGCCGGTGCCGGCGTCAGGGTAGATCCGGGCCAGCTCCGCATAGCTGTACGCGGTCAGCATCGCCAGGATCAGGGAAAGAAGGAGGCCGGCCCACATCCCGTCCGCTGTCGAGGAGCCGTGGCGCGACAACGCGGCCTGAGTCTCGAACGTCGTCCACAAGAAGGCGCCTGGCGCAATTAGCGCCATCGCGTTGACGGTTACGCCTGTCAACGTGAGGCTTCGTCGCATCTCGCCAACGCTGATGTCAGCCATGAACCGTGCCCTTTCCTTGTCGATCGTCGGCTGCGCGACGCGCCCGCACACGAGTGCCGTTTGGGCTTGAGGTGACCGTAAACCTTTCGCGTTTCCTCACCATGTCTGGGGTGTGAACGCAGCATTACCGGCAAAGCCGGGCAGATCCGGTTCCAGCGCGACAGCGACTCTGGAGTCCTCCAGAGCCCTCAGAGATCTCCCGAGGGCTTTGGACGGCGAAGCTGGCACAGCCGAGTCAAGTTCTCAGGCGGCCAGGCCAACCTCGACCACGAGGTCGGTGATCGCGTGCTCCAGTCGATCGAAGTGACGGTGTAGTGGTGTGCCGATGGGCACCGGGCCGCGGATCTAGGAGAGGCGGGTGCGCAGCAAGCGGTTGCAGGTGCGGGTGAAGACCATGGCCACCTGCAACCCGAACAGGGTCAGCTGGTACCGGTTGGCGCCGGACGCGCTCGACGATCCCGTGGAGGCGGAGTCGTCGCAGGGCGTAGGTCATCCTGGGCGGTCATGGCGCCGGGTTCGAGGCCCGGCAGTGGCGCGAGGTGTGCTCGCAGGTTTCTCTTGGAGAACCCGTCGGGCAGGAGTCGGAAGACGACCAGGACGCTGAGCAGTGGCCGGGCACGCGGATCGCCAATGTGCAGCGCTGGACCACCTTGACCGTCGAGTACTACCGGTGCACACACCCGGGGTGCGGAAGTGCCCCGGTGTCCGCCGGTTCACCTTCTTCCCGAAGATCAGGGAGACCTGATCAGGGCGGCCGGGACCGAGGTTGTCACGGACCAGGCACGCCATGGCGGGCGGTGAAACTGAGGTTGCCCAGTCCCGTGGTTGGGGCGCTCGAGAACGCCGCCCTCTTCGTGCCTCGAATGGGCCGAGGCGCAAGCGCAGAGCTCCCGACGGCGACCGCCACCCAAGGCGTACGACTGCGTCGCCTGTCATTCCGGTGGGGCCGTCACCGAAATGCCACAACAAACGGGCATCTCCGATAGTGAACTCGACAGGCATGGGACACAGTGTTATAACCTCCGCACAATGTTGCACCTGGGTTTTCGCAACAGCAGAAAATGACGCAATCGAGGCCGGGGAGGAAGTACAGATGAAGATTGTTCACGATTCACCGCACAAGCTTCGGAGATCCCGGGTCGTCCCCGTCTCCGTCGTTCTCGTAGGCGCCGCTTTGCTCGCCGGTACCGGGACGGTGGCGTTCGCCGCGCCGAGCCGTGCCGCCCACGCGGCCGTCACAATCCCCACCCCGCGGAAGGATCCCAAGGTCGCAGCCCTGGTGCCGGCGAGCATCAAGAAGAGGGGTTACGTCTCGGCCGCGATGGACGCCAGCTACCCGCCCGACGAGTTCGTGGCAGCCAACGGCACGACGATCATCGGCATGGATGCTGACTTCAACGCCGCGCTCGGCGCCGTCATGGGCGTCAAGTGGAAGGCGGTCAACACGATCTTCAGCACCATCATCCTCGGCCTCGGGGCGGGCAAGTACGACGTAGGAAACTCGTCGTTCACCGTGAACAAGAAACGTGAGAGGCAGGTGAACTTCGTCACCTACTTCAAGGCGGGCGAGGGTTTCTACGTGGAGAAGTCGAGTTCGCTCAGGCTGAACGGGCTCATGAGCCTGTGCGGCCACTCGGTCTCGGTCGAGATCGGCACGACCGAGCAGACCGACGCCCAGGATACGGTCGCCACCTGCAAGAAAGCACACAGGACACCGGACACGGTGTCGTCCTTCGAGACCCAGCTCCAGGCGAACCTCGCCGTCTCGAGTGGTCGGGCTCAGATCGGCTTCGCCGACTCCCAGGTCGCCGGCTACATCGTCTCCCAGTCGAAGGGCCTGTTCAAGCTTGACGGCCCGGCTTTCGGCGTCGCGCCCTACGGCTTCGCCTTCTCGAAGTCCTCGACGCTCGACAAGGCGACTCTGGCCGCCGTCAGGGACCTCATGAAAGACGGCATCTACAAGAAGATCCTCGACAAGTGGGGGGTGCGAGCGGGAGCGATCACCAATCCGGCGATCGTTTAGCCGGACGGCGGCTCCCCGAGCGGCGGCGAGCCGGTGACAATCCAAAGCACTGAGGGGCACCGTCCGGAGGAGATCCGGGCGGTGCCCCTGCGCCATCCAGGGCGGTGGGCGGCCGCGGCCGTCCTGCTCGTGCTGGCCGCGATGCTGGCCCACAACATGCTGACGAACCCCCGCTGGCAATGGGGCGTAATCCGAAGCAACCTCTTCTCCCCGCCGATCGTGTCGGGGGCGGAGAACACCATCAAGATCACGATCTTCGCCATGGCGATCGGCGTCATCCTCGGCATCCTCCTCGCCGTGATGCGGCTCTCGCCCAACCAGGTCCTCTCGAGTGCGGCGTGGCTCTTCATCTGGTTCTTCAGGGGCACCCCGGTCTACCTCCAGCTCACATTCTGGTATGCCATCTCCTCGCTCTTCCCGACCTTCAGCCTCGGCGTGCCGTTCGGGCCGGAGTTCGTGCACCTGAGCGCCAACACGATCATCACCCCGCTCGTGGCCGGCCTCCTCGGGCTCGGCCTCAACGAGGGCGCCTACTACGCCGAGATCGTGCGGGCGGGGATCCTCTCGGTCGACCACGGGCAGTTCGAGGCTGCGCAATCCCTCGGCATGCGCCGGGCGACGCTCATGCGCAAGATCGTGCTGCCGCAGGCAATGCGAGTCATCGTCCCGCCGACGGGCAACGAGCTGAACAACATGCTCAAGACGACATCGCTCCTCGTCGTGGTCACCTACCCCGAGCTCATGTACCAGACCACGAACGACGCCGCCCGGACCTTCGAGGCCATCCCCTTCTATGTGGGCGCCTGCATGTGGTACCTGTTCATGACCACACTGCTCACCATCGGCCAGTTCTATGTGGAGCGCTACTACGCGCGGGGCTCTTCCTACGCGCTCCCGCCGACGCCCATCCAGCGGATGCGGCGCAACCTCACGACGCTGCGCCGCATCCCCTTCTCGGCGAGCGGAACGGGGGGGTCATAGATGCCGGGCCCAATGGTGCAAGCCGAGGCGGTGCACAAGCGCTTCGGACTGCTCGAAGTGCTGAAAGGGATCACCCTCGAGGTCGCGCCCCGCGAGGTGATGTGCCTGTTGGGGCCGTCCGGCTCGGGCAAGTCGACGTTCCTGCGCTGCATCAACCACCTCGAGAAGATCAACTCGGGGCGGCTGCGCGTCGACGGCGACCTCGTCGGCTACGAGGAGCGCGGCGATCGCCTGCACGAGCTTCCCGAACGCGAGGTCTGCCGCCGGCGCACCGAGATCGGCATGGTCTTCCAGCGCTTCAACCTGTTCCCACACATGACGGCGTTCGAGAACGTCGCCGCTGCGCCTGTGCTGGTGAAGAAGGAGCCGCGAGCCGACGTCACGACGCGTGCCCGGGCCTTGCTCGACCGGGTCGGGCTGTCGGACAAGATCGACGCCTACCCCAACCAGCTCTCCGGCGGCCAGCAGCAGCGGGTCGCGATCGCCCGGGCCCTCGCGATGCAGCCGAAGCTCATGCTCTTCGACGAGCCCACGAGCGCGCTCGATCCCGAGCTCGTCGGGGAGGTCCTCGACGTGATGCGCGCACTCGCCGAGGAGGGGATGACCATGATCGTCGTCACACACGAGATCGGCTTCGCGCGCGAGGTCGGCGACACGCTCGTGTTCATGGACGAGGGCGTCGTCGTCGAGGCAGGGACGCCTCGGGAGGTCATCGCCAACCCACGGCACGAGCGCACCAAGGCTTTCCTCTCCAAGGTGCTCTGAGCCTGAACGGTGAACGGCCGTACCGGTCTTCGGGCGACCACCGCGACGGAATGTGAGGATGCGGAGCGAAACCCCGCTCGAAGCGCACCTCCCAACTTCAGGCTGGCTGCTCGAGGCCTGTTCGAGCGGACGACGGGAATCGAGCTCGCACTCTCAGCTTGGGAAGAGAGGTCGGCCGCACGATGGCGAACTGGAGCGGATGCTCATGGCAGGTCATCGAGTTATGCTCACGCCGTCGAACGGCCGTGAACGGCGACGTCCGCGGGATATTCCGGGACGAGATCGATCCCGCGATGCGTCTGTATCCGTAAGTGTGGGCGGCGTGCTGGTCGGTGTCGAGTCAGGACCGCTGTCGGTGCGGCTCCCTTCTCCGTCTGGTGGCGTGGAGTCTGCATGGTGGTGTCCCGGTCGGTTCCGCTGTGTCCCGGCATGTCCAAAAGACCAGCAAAAGCCTGTCCTTCGGCTATTGTCAGCGAACTAGAAGATCGGACAGGACGCATCCGGACGCCAGTTGTTAGGTGAAAGTTGGGTGAACCATTCTCGGCACCGGGCGTCGAGCGCGATGGTCGACTCCTCGCGTCACTCGGTCGGGCGGCCGGGCGCTGAGGGAGCCAGGACCGCGGTAACGGACGCCGCAACGCGCCTGAGTCGGGGCGGTCGCGTTGTGGTGCTCGTAGGGTGATCAGTCGGTGTCTGTCTCGAGTGACGTGGATCGGACGTCTCGCTGTTCATTCTCCACGTCGAGCATGAGAGCCCGCGGTGCTTCTTCCAGCATCATGAGGGACTCGTCCGCGCCAGGCAGAGCCCGAATCAGCTCGTCCAGCTTGCGTTGGGTGGCTGCCTGCTCTCTTCCCTGCGTGTGCTGGATCGCGAAGACCATCACGAGCGTGATGGCTGACACGAACACTTCGAACCCGGCCACCCAGCTGCTCGGAAAACCGAGCGTCGCGCCAACGACGACCAGACAGATCACAGTTGCGATGACGGTGAGCGCTACTGCAGGCAGGGAGCTGTAGTGCTCGATCCGGTAAAGGGCTTTGCTCGTTGCGGGAAGCTGCGCCGTTCTGTGGACGATCCGGCGCTGTCGAGGTCTCGTTCTGTCTCCTGAGGTGCGACGCTTCACCTTCGAAGGTTACCGACTCGCTCGTGACCCGGGCTTCTGACCCCCGCCGGTCAGGTAGATCGTTCTAAGAGCAACCTTGTAGGTGCGAGCCGACTATCGGGCCAGGCCCGCTCCTGGGAGTGACCTATGCGTGAGGCGAGCGGTGACGGACCTCGCGTGCGACGTACCGCTTGAGCTCTCGGATGATCTCGGGCTTGGAGCAACCCTCTTTCAGTCGGCGCTCCGTGTCAGCCTGGGCGGAGATCAGAGCGCAAGCGGGTGATCACCACGCTCCGCAGCGCACAGTCGGCCTGGCGATCCCCACCGCGGTCGAGTCGAACGCGGATCACCTTGCCAAACGCGGCTTGGATCGGTGTAACGCTGCAAAGATGCGCCCACGCGGTCGCTGAGTGGATCCGCCCGGGATGATCCCGACATTCACGAGCAGCGTTGCCGCGATGCCTCGATCTCTCCCAGCCGCCTCGGCTCACTCCACGAGTGAGACAGCGTGACTCGCGGCTGAGAGGGCGGCGACACAGCCACGATGATGAGCCAGAATGGCGACGTCGGTGAACTTGATCACGTGCTCGTCGCCGTTCTCGACGGCACGGTTGAAAACCTCGTCGGGCGTGAGGGAAGAGATGCGTTCGCCAGCATCGGTTCCGGTGACTGCGTAGCAGGCAGTCATCGCGGCAGTGGCGCTCCAGGCCGTCTCCCATGTGAGCCGCCACAGGTCAACGGGCAACAACCGCAGGGCTGCAGCCGCCGCTGCTGGAGCCGTGGCGGCATGCACCAGCATGACCGGCTCCGCACGCCCGTATTCGAGATACTGGCCCACGGTCGCCTCCACCAAGGCGTCCAGCTCCGCTGGCACGAGCTCGGGGTCGGCGGGTGGACAAAGCGCCTCAAGTGCGTCGGGCCAAGGCGCCATACCAGCCAGCTGCAACAGCCTTGTCCGGGCACCGCCGTGCGGATTCTCGATGTGCGGGAGGCGCGCCAGGGCGTCCCATGGAGCCAGCTGCCCCGATGGCTGGCGTGCGGCCGGCATCGGCTGAAAGCGAGCCGCCCAGTACCCGAGGGTCATACCAAGCTCGCGCACTCGTGACTGCGTTTCCTTGTTCTCGAGGGCACGCAAGGCGTGTCCCGTGCGGATGAGCCCGTGGGTAGCCGCTGCGATCGCGCCCGGCAGAAGGCGCGGCCACCACTCGAGGAGAACGTCCCGCCACGGTCGCTCCTGTAGCTCCGTCTCGAAGAGCGTCAGCCAGTCACCAAGCCGGATCGAGTCGCCGAGCACCTCGCGCCACTCGTCTCTGTCGATTGTCCAGCGCGGCGAGGGAGCAGCCTCGAGACGCCTCGTGTACCGATCAAGCCAGGCGTCTATCGCGTCCGGACGGTGGTTGCGCTCAAGCACCTCGACCACCATCGGCCCGTGGTTGGACAGCCACCCGTCGAACTCCGGTCCATAACGGAAGAGCCGCTCGTACGCTTCGTCGAGCACGTCGTCGCGCGCCGGAAGAGTCACGCCCATTAACCCTATTGCTCCGTCAACTTCGACAAGTCCACACCCTGCCGAGAGAGACCTCTCGCCGACAAGTGACCTCCCTCTTCGGTGCGCGACTCGCCGATGTGTGTCGAGTGCGAGGTCAGGCGCCGCACATGTCCCGCGCTTATCGTTTGCCCGGCGGGCAACCAACGGTTCCGATCGCGTACCCGTGACACGCTCAGTCGCCACGCCCGAATGTGCGCAACGAACGCCGGAGCTCCGAGAAGCGACCACCATGCAGATCGAGGCCCGGCACGGTACGTCCCTTTTCCGGCAAGAATCGGGAACACCCCCCGAGACGGCAGTTCGTTTGAGCGTCATGGGGCGCGACTCCAGCACGGCCACCTCGGATCGAGCGGTTCCCGGGCCTTGGTCCCACGCACCATTTCACCGTGTGCGACGAGTGGGACGACAAGTGGGGTCTCGAGATGCAACACCCATAACTTGCTCAACGCGAACATCTCCGAGAGGCATTGGAGAGCCGCCGCCGTGCAGAAGGGCACTTCGAACTATTCCACGTGCGTGACTGTAGAACACCCAGAATTACTGACTGGATTGTCGGATTCCGCGATCCGAGACCGGCTCGTCCGATGGAGTCAGAGTTGTCAGTCCGGACAGGAGTACGTCAAGGCCGCGCTCGAGTTCTGTAGCGCCATCGTAGGAGGCCAGGACTGGCGCGAGGCTACGTAGCAGTGGGAACTCGCCGATCGGCAGCCGTTGCAGGCCCAGCCGCAGGAGGTCGTCGGTCTCGTCAGGATTCTCGATCAGTTCTTGTAGCTCGTTGAGCATGTGGCTGTGCAGGAACCCAAACAAGGCCTGGTAGATGTGTAGGGCATCAGCCCCGCTGAAACCGGCACGGGTGAGCAACGTGAGGACGTCTTCGAGTGGGCGCAGTATGCCCCGTGGACGGCGCGCGAGCGGCATGGCCAGAGTTTGGGTGACCAGCAGCGGCTCCACGCCCGGATGGGCCAGAGCCAGGCAGCGGTAGTCGCGGGCGACGGTGCGCAACTGGGCGACCCAGTCGCGGTCGCCGGCATCTACCTTGAGCTGGGCGAGCACGGTCTCGGCGACGCCGTCGAGCAGGGCTGCCTTGTTCGGTGCGTAGCGGTAAATGGTCATCGGGTCACAATCGAGCTGGCGGGCGAGGCGGCGCATGGACAACCCGTCGACCCCGTCGCGGTCGATGAGCTCCAGTGCGGTGGCCAGCACCACATCCCGGGTGATCTTGCCGTCCCGGCTCGCGTCGGCGCCTGAGACGGTGCGGTCAGTCGGGGGGGTCATCGCACTAGCACCTTCTCTCGTGCTCGAGGCCGTTGGTCGCCGGGTGACTCGTCTGGACTTACGGCTTTGACATCACTATAGTGTAGACCTACAGTGTAGATCTACACCAAAGATCATCGGAGCGGCTCATGATTCTCATTCTCGGCCTCATCATCCTGGTCGCCGCGGTAGTTATCGGCGTGGCCGGCGTTCTCGCCAACGGCGGCAGCGCGCATGCGCTCGCCCACGGATTCGCGGTGTTCGGCTACCACGTGACCGGCTCCACCGGCACGCTGTTCCTCTACGGCCTCGTGGTCGGGGCGTTGGCTTTGCTCGGGCTGAGCCTGCTCCTGTCCGCTGCGCGCCGCACCTCTCGCCTCGGCAGCGCCGCGCGCCACGGACTCGAGCAGTCACGCGACGAGACGGTCGCTGTCAGGAAGGATCGCGACGACCTGATCGACCAACGCGAGGCCGTCCGCGCAGAAACGGCGAGCGCGCTAGGCGACAACTCGCCCCGCGGCGACGATCACCTCAACCCAGGTGACGGTCGGCGGAGCAGGCGGCACACGCTGGGGCGTCGAGTCGCCCCCGAGCGGGCCACCACCACATCTGCGGATCACTGACGGTCAAACAGCCGTGAGAGCCGCGCAGCGAACACGGGGGGACCCGTGTGCAGTCCTCCAACAGAGGGCTTGTCCCTCTTCCAACATCCCAAGACAAGGAGTCCAATCATGGCAACAACCGACAAGGCAAAGAACACCGCCCAACAGGCAAAGGGAAAGCTGAAGGAGACCGTCGGCAAGGTCAGCGGCGACGACAAGCTGCGGGCCGAGGGCAAGGCCGACCAGGTGAAGGGCAACGTCAAGCAGGCCGGTGAGAAGCTAAAGGACGCGTTCAAGAAGTGACGCGGCCCGGCACGTCGACATCAACAGCCGGGTGTCGACGCTCCGCGGCGAAGACGAAGGCTCGTTGGACCGTCGACTATTCGTCGTGGACGAGAAGAAGGCTACGAAATGATCATCTTTCTGGTGCTGCTACTTGCTTTGCTCTTTTTCGGACTGGGATTCACCCTGCACTTGTTGTGGGTCGTCGCAGCGATCGTCCTCTTCGTGTGGATTATCGGGCTCGCACTGGGACGAGGGAGCTCCGGGAGGCACCACTTCTATCGGTGGTGAGCTGAGTGGGCGGGGCGCACAAGGAGAAGGTCATCGCTTGCCGTGCGCTCGCTCTCCATGAAGACGGCGGGCGTCAAGTGGTGTGTTTTCCGGACTGACCTTCGTCGCGTGTTGGGGATTGGTTCTCATCTATCGGCTCCGAACGGATCGGCGCGGCTGAGTTGGGACAGGACCCGCGTCGGCTGACCGGTCCGCAAACTCCGGTCTGCCTCTTCCGAGAGCGAGCGACCCAGGACCGCCGTCCGTCAGAGCTGGGACCGAGCCCAGCGATCGCGAACGAATCAGCGAGCAAGACGCCTGGCGCTCGAAGTCTGGCCTCGCCTCGCCGAGTCCGCGATGATACGGATGTGGGGTCCCTTCCCGTCTTCCTGGTACTCCTCGTGTTCGTTGCAGCTTCTGGGGCAACCTGGGGCGCCGGTGTCGAACTTGCGAAGTCGACAGACGAGATTGACAGGCGGCTGGGGATCGGGGACGCGCTCGGTGGGATGGTGCTGCTTGCCGTCGCTGGGAGCCTGCCGGAGTTGGCGGTGACCATCTCAGCGGCGGAGTCGGGCCACCTCGGACTGGCGGCCGGAAACCTGATCGGCGGCATAGCCACAGCAACGATGGTGCTTGTCGTATGTGATCTTTTTGCGGCCAGACCGTTGACGTATCTTGTCGGGTCGCTCTTGCCGGTTCTCGAAGGCTTGCTTGTGGTGCTCACTGTGTCAGTTGTGCTCATGGGCGCTTTGCTGCCCGCGTCTGTGGCCATGCCTGGGCACATCAGTCCAGCGTCATTGGCCATCCTGGTCGTTTGGATCGGCGGAGTCTGGGTGCTGAATCGGACGCGCTCGCATCCAAAGTGGGCACTTGTGATGGAGGGCAGTAAGCCCGGGCGGCCTCATCGTCGCGTGCGTCATCCGGTCGCGGACGCGGAGCGTGCAAAGCATTCGATGTTGCGCGTTGCAACTGTCTTCGGCGTCTCGTCGGCGGTGACGCTTTTGGCGGGCGTAGCGCTAGAGATCAGTGGTAACGAACTAGCAGACCGCGCCGGCATCAACGGCATTGTCTTTGGTGCAACAGTACTGGCGTTGGCGACAGCGCTTCCAGAGATAAGTTCGGGCATCGAGGCCGTGCGCCTGGGTGACCATCAACTCGCGATCGGCGACATATTCGGCGGAAATGCGTTTCAACTATGCCTGTTCGTGGTGGCAGATCTCGTTGCGGCGAAACCGGTACTGCCGACAGCCGGTGCGGCGAACGGATGGCTGGCTGGTCTTAGCTTGGCGTTGACCGCCGTGTACCTCGGCGGTGTCATCGTGCGTCCTTCGCGACCCAAGCGGCTGGGGCCGGACTCGATCCTGGCGATTCTGATTTACGTTGTAGGAATCGTAGGGCTCCTCCGGATTGCCAAGTAATGCAGCCGCGGCGTACCTAGGCGGCTAGAGCCGGTGCAGGTCACGCAACATCACAGGCCTCACGCTCGGACGCGCTCGGTCGTACTCTGTGTCGCACCAGGACGACAATGACGTAGAGCCGCAACCACAGGTCCGAGTCAGCTTTGTGGGAGGCGGCAAGCGCCGTGCGGACAGCAGCGACCCCTCATCGCGGAGGTTCCGCGCGATGAAGCCATGTGAGACGTTCGGCTACTCACCTCTGTAAGGCCACTGCCAGGGGCTTCTTCGAGCGGGCGACGAGAGTCGAACTCCAGCTCTCAGCTTGGGAAGGCGTTTGGCCTTGACTTTGGCGGATTCCAGCGGACTTTGGCGGACGACTCGGGCAGCTCATGCGGGTTGTCCGGATAACTGCGAGCTCCGGCGAACGAAGGCGAATATGCCATAAATGGTCCTTGACAGGAGGTGAGAATGAGGTTGCCGAGGGTGCTTGTCGGGGCACTCGAGAACGTCGCCGCCGTCCTTGGCATTTCCCTCGAAACGCTCCTCGCTCAGACTGTTACGAGGTCGTAGCCCTACAGGGGGCGAGAAGTCGGGGTGCCAATAGTGACGGCCAGCACACCCGCCCGGAATCGGACGTACGCACCGGTGAGGCAATGGTGGCGATGATGAAAGCAATACTGACACGTGTCCGATTCTGTTACGAGTACCGCGCATGTTTGGACCTCCACGGCTTGACCGCCTGTCCGGCAACCGCTTACTCGTACTCGGTACTTTCCCTGAGGATCGCGGTCCCAGTGCGCTCGAAGCCCCTCTACATGTCCATCGGGCTGGCCGGAGACGGCATGATGCCGCGGACGATGCTCTACTCGTTGCGGGCGGCGTGACTTGGCCCACCCCTTCCAAGTGTCCGGTTCTCGGCCGTGAGAAAGGGCGGTAGCAACATGAACTTCACCTGGTTCCGCTGGGTTGGTAACGATCACGGAACTCGCGCTTGTTGTCGCGGCGGTCGTGCTCGTCGTAACAGGGCCAACGGTTGGCTACGTCTTCAACGGTCAGCACCTGACCGGCACCTGCAGTACTCCGTGGAGCAACTGGAGACACCCGTTCAACTTCCCGGTGCCGTCTGATTTCGGCATGCTGCTCAACGCGTGTGCTCCCACGTACCCCGACCGGTGGCACCTTGCCTGGGGACTCGTTCTCGGAGCGCTGGTCCTCGGCACAGCGTCGCTTGCTTCATCACTGGGCCTGCGTCGGACACGGCACACCCACGCGGTCCGTCCAACCTGAGAGTCTGCCGTCCTGCGGACCATCGAAAGACCCACGGTGACACCGTGAAGGCGTTCCTGGGGCTCACCGCGGCCGTGCTGGCCGCAATCGGCATCGGCGCCGGCCTTGTCGGTGGGCTCGCTTACCCACAGGTACCCTCTTGCACGTACGGCCGCCCGCCGTACGTCTTCTCGGCTGCGGTCCCCCTCGCTCTCGGAGGCGAAGTGAGCAGCCAGTGCTTGGACACAAGTGTTGGCTGCACGGCAACGCCTGAGCTTGTCGAGCGGTATGCGCCTGGGTGGGACGGGCAGTAGTCGCCGATGACGCGTAGCGAAAGCGGAGCGTCGCTCACCTGAGAACCTCCAACGCTTTGGCGCCTCGTGAACCCAGTTGACCGAGCCGCGCGCGGAGATCCTCGGTGTCGAGTCGCTGACGCCTGGCATCGCCGACAATCATGCGCAGCTGGTCCAGGTCGGCACCCTCGCCGACCATCTCGGCGACGACCCACGCCGGGCGGGCGACGGGCATCCCTTCTACCTGGGTCCAGTCCCGCGGTCCCCACCACCGGACCTTGAGGGCGACGTCGCGACGGCGCAGGCGCCTCGGAGCCTTGACGGCAAAGACGTGACGTTGCGCGGGAAGACCCCCCAGGCCGAGGACTTCGAGTGCAGAGCGGCCGAAGACGAGGGCATCGGGGTCGACGAGGCGCTCAGCGGCCGTGTGCTTGGGATCGAGCAGGAGCCAGGCGGCGTACAGCGCCTCGTGGGGGTGCCCAGGGCTTGCCGAGAAGCGATAAGCACCGCGTTTAGGCGAGACGAGGCGGCCGTCGTCGACGGCCCTGTGGAGAGAGACATCGGAGATGAAGGCCCGGGCCTGGGCGCGGGTGACGTAGCCTTCCTGTCCGTTGGCGATCTCGGCCAGGTCTCGGAGCCGATGATTCACCCAGTCAGTGTGACATAACTTACCCATAGAGTAAGTTTTGTTACATTGTTGAGCGGGCCCGCCGGCGCGCGGATCTGGATGGGCGGTTCTTCTGGAGCATTCGAGAAGCCGCAGCGGGTCGTCCTTTGAGACGGTGGCGGGATCGGCCCCCTGGATACACACGGCTTGTTCCCAGCGGGGCTCCTCGTCGCTTGATACCCATTCGCGCCAGGGCACGACCGCGGGCCAGACGGCCAGCAGCACCTGTCGGACGGTCTTTACACACGTCGCATCCGGTGGGTATGATCCGACCACCTTCTACAGTGAGGGTCGGCCAGCGGGTGGACTGCGTCCCCCACTGCAAGCTCCGAGGCAGTTTTGTGTCGAGCTTTACCGCCGTAGGCCACCGTTCACCACCCAGCGTCAGGAACCTCGTCGCGGTCGCCTCTGGTACGGCTGGTATCGGCAGCTCAACGGCAGCCGTGAATCTTACCCGCGCCCTCACCTCCCAAGGTAAGCGCGTCGGCCGCGTCGACATCGATGTGTGGAGATACTCTGCGCCGCGGATTCCGTGGAGCATGACACTCCGCTCGGCTTCGTCGAGTTCCTCGCACCCATGCAGGTCCACGGCACTAAGGTCGTGCCGATCGGCCTGCTCGTCGAGGAGGGCTAATTGGTCCCCTGATGAACGCCATCGTCCTGCGAACTCTCCCTCCAACACCAGCTTTGAACTGGGAATATGTAATCAGATCGCGACAAGCGATCCCGCAAGAACCGCGCAACCGCCCATTAGAGCTCTTGTCCCTATTAGCGGGACCGGTTGGGCGTACGGTCAGAAGTACCTCGTCGACTCGGACATCGCTGAAGGGGGGTTTGTTGATGTCTTGCGCTGGGCTGTCATTGCGAATCATCGAGGTGCCAGTCCCAAGCGCTGTATCGACCCGGTCGTGTTGTAGACCCCCGGCAAGTGGGAAGGAAAGATTATGAAGTTACGAACTGTCGTTGTGGCGGCTCTCATGCTCAGCATGGGGTTGGCCGCTTGCGGTGGCGGAGGGACGCCCTCGTCCAAGTCCAAGGCTCCGTCCTACGGACCGATCAGCATCTGGTACTCCAACAACGCCCAGGAGATCACCTGGGGCGAGCAAGAGGTCGCTGCCTGGAACCGCCTCCATCCGACCCAGAAGGTCACTGGGCAGCAGATCCCGGCCGCCCAGTCGTCGGAGGAGGTCATCTCGGCCGCGATCACGGCAGGCAGCGAACCCTGCCTGATCTACAACACCGCTCCCGCGGCAGTGCCGGACTTCGAGCAGGCGGGCGGTCTGGTGCCGCTCAACGACTTCCCCGGCGCTGTCAGCTACATCCAGACGCGCACCGGACCCATCGCCAGCATGTACAAGTCGCCGGACGGCAAGTACTACCAGATGCCGTGGAAGTCGAACCCGGTCGTGATCTTCTACAACAGGACGGAATTCGCCAAGGCCGGTATCAGCACCACCAACCCGCCACTGAGCACCTATAGCGAGTTCCTTGCTACCGCCAAGAGGGTGGTGTCCTCGGGTGCGGCAAAGTACGCCATCTTCCCGTCGCCGTCGAGTGAGTTCTACGAGGCCTGGTACGACTTCTACCCGCTGTACGCGGCGGAGAGCGGCGGAAAGTTGCTGGTCGAGAAAGGGAAGGCAACGTTCGACTCCCCCGCCGGCAAGGCGGTCGCCGCGTTCTGGGCGCAGCTGTACAGCGAGAAGCTGGCCGGCAACGAAACCGTCACCGGTGACCCGTTCGCCAACGGCACCGCGGCAATGGCCATCGTCGGTCCGTGGGCCGTCGCCGATTACCAGGGCAAGGAGGGATCGCCCGCGGTCAACTATGGCGTGGCGCCCCTGCCGACCTCGAAGGGCAACACCTCGTTCACGATTCCGACATTCAGTGACGCCAAGAACGTCGCCATGTACGCCTCGTGCAAGAATCGCGGGACCGCGTGGGATTTCCTGAAGTTCAGCACCAGCGTCAACGCGGACGGCAAGCTGCTGACCATAACCGGGCAGATGCCGATGCGGCAGCGGTTACAGAAGCTGTACGCGTCCTATTTCACGGCGAACCCGGACTACAAAGATTTCGCCGTGGAAGCAGCCCACGTAATCGAGTGCCCCAACATCCCGAACTCGATCGAGATCTGGCAGGACTTCCGCAATGCCTGGTCGAAGTCGGTCATCTTCGGCACGTCGAGCCCCAACGCCGCGCTGGCCTCCGCCGCGTCGGCGATCAACAAGCTCGCTTCAGGCAGCTCGTCGGAGCCATGACAAGCGTCACGTTCCCAAGCCTGAAGTTCCCCCACTGGAGGCGGAACTTCAGCTTGGCACGCGCGGGTCCGAGATGAAACTGGAGGCGGAACTTCCGCACAGCGCGCGCGAGCCCAGGATGACGCGGCTCGCGCGCGCTGTGCTCGGCCGCCAACCGATCGGGCTGGCCTTCGGCGCGCCGTACGCGCTGTTCATCGCGGTGCTGTTCGCCTACCCCCTGGGCCTGGCGGTGTGGATCTCGTTCCACCGTTATTTCTTCACCGCACCCGGAGTGAGCGTAGCTAGGCCGTTCGTCGGGTTGGCCAATTACAGAGCGGTCTTCGCCGACCCCGAGGTGCTCCGGTCGTTCCTCAACATCCTGATCTTCCTGGTCATCAACGTGCCACTCACTGTGGGGCTGTCGCTGCTGCTGGCTACCGCGCTCAACGCGGCGATCCCGTTCCGTGCCTTTTTCCGCGCTTGCTTCTACGTGCCGTACGTGACAGCCAGCGTGGCGATGGTAGCGGTGTGGCTGTTCATGTTCAGCAGCGGAGGAGTCGTCAACAGCGTGCTCGGCCCCCTGGCGCCGGTTCCGTCCTGGCTGGTCAACCAGAACTGGGCGATGCCGTCGATCGCGATATACGTCACGTGGAAACAGCTCGGTTTCTTCATCCTGCTTTACCTCGCCGCGTTGCAGAACGTTCCGAAGGAGCTGTACGAGGCCGCGTCCATGGACGGCGCGTCGTGGTGGCACAGGCTCAGGTCAGTGACCATCCCCGGCGTCCGGACGGTGACCACACTGATCACCCTGCTGGCGATCATCGTCGGCGCGAACCTGTTCACCGAACCCTACCTGCTGACCGCCGGCGGCGGTCCCAACGGCAAGTCCGCCTCGCCGGTGCTGCTGATGTACCAGACCGGCATCGAGCAAAATCACCCTGACTTCGCCTCGGCCCTCGGAATCATCCTGGTCATCGGGGTGCTGCTGATAGTCGGCGTCCAACGGCTGCTGCAAAGGAATCAGACATGACCGAGACGGTCCGTACCGTGGACGAAGTTGCCGTCGCATCGGAGGATGTCACGGCGGTCGAACCGCGTACCTCGCGTTCGTGGTGGCGTCTGCTCGTGCTGCTGATCGGGGCGCTGGTGTTCGTCTTCCCCTTCTACTACATGATCGTCGGCTCGTTGCAGAAGCAGTCGAACACCTCACTGAGCGGCGTACTGCCGCGACCGAGCAACATCACGCTGCACAACTACGGCGAGATCAACGCTGCACTGAGCCTGGGCAAGGCTCTCATCAACTCCGGCATCTTCACCGGCGGCGTCCTCTTGGCCACCGTCGTGTTCGGCGTACTGGCCGGATACGCCCTCGCACAACTGCGCTTTCGCGGCCGCAGCCTGTTGTTCGTCATGATGCTCTTGCTGCTGATGGTCCCGTTCCAGCTGCTGATCATCCCGTTGTACGTGCTCATCGTGCGCAACTACGGACTCGGCAACTCCTACCTCGGGATGATCGCGCCGTTCGCGATCAACTCCACCGCCGTGTTCATCTTCCGGCAGTACTTCCTGCAACTGCCGAAAGAGCTGTTCGACGCCGCCCGGATCGACGGCGCGAACGAGCTTCGCATCCTGACTCGGATCGCACTGCCGCTCGTACGCCCAGCGCTCTTGACCGCGATGCTCCTGACCTTTATCGGGCCGTGGAACGAGTACCTGTGGCCGTTCCTGATCACCAAGCAGCAGAGCATGCAGCCACTCGCGGTCGCCTTGGCCAACTACATGAATACCGTGCAGTCGACCGTGTCGAATCCGTTCGGAACGATCCTGGCCGGAGCGTTCGTGCTAGCCGTGCCCGCGGTCGTGTTGTTCCTCGCATTTCAGCGGTACTTCGTGGCTCCCAATATCGGCTCCGCCGTGAAAGGCTGATCGTGACGCGCCCTGTCGCCACGAACGTGGCCCATCGACTGGCCCACCTGGGCAGCGAACCTGCGGATTCGCGATCGTATACGGACAGACCCCAAGACCCAGGCTGGCGCAGATGGCTTGCGCCGGCCGGATATACGGAGTAACTCAATGGCGCAGATCGTGTTGAACAAGATCGACAAGACATACCCCGGCGGCATGAAGGCGGTGAACGGACTGAGCCTGGAGATCGCGGACGGCGAGTTCGTGGTCTTGGTCGGCCCTTCCGGGTGCGGGAAGACGACGGTCCTGCGGATGATCGCCGGACTGGAAGAGATCAGCGGTGGGACTATCCGGATCGGTGACCGGGTCATGAACAAGGTGGCACCCAAGGACCGCGACATCGCGATGGTCTTCCAGAACTATGCCCTTTACCCGAGCATGACCGTGAGACAGAACCTGGCCTTCGGTCTGCGGATGCGCAAGACACCCAAGCAGGAGATCAACCGCCGTGTCCGCGATGCGGCCAACATTCTCGGCTTGGAGCAGTACCTCGAGCGTAAGCCGGTGGCGTTGTCCGGGGGCCAGCGCCAACGCGTGGCGATGGGCAGGGCGATCGTGCGGGAACCGGAGGTCTTCCTCATGGACGAACCGCTGTCGAACCTCGACGCCAAGCTCCGCGTGAGCATGCGGGCATCCCTGGCCGAGTTGCATGAGCGGCTCAATGTGACCACCGTGTACGTCACCCACGACCAGGTCGAGGCCATGACGCTCGGAGACCGGGTCTGCGTGCTCCGCGGCGGCGTGCTGCAGCAGGTCGACACACCGCAGAACCTGTTCGATTACCCGGTCAACCTCTTCGTCGGCGGCTTCATAGGCTCACCCTCGATGAACATCGTCTCTGCCAAGCTGGTCCGCGATGACAGCGGGGCAGCCGTCATGTTCGCCGAATACCGGCTGCCTATCTCTAAGGACGTGGTGCACGCCAGGCCGGAGATCGAGCCATACTTCGGCCGCGACGTGATCCTCGGGCTCCGGCCGTCCGATTTCGAGGAAGCAAGCCTGGTCGACGAATCGTGGGCGAGGATGTCGGTCACAACCCACGTGACCGAAGCCCTCGGCAGCGAGATCCACGTGATCTTTGTCGTCGACGCGCCGCCTGTCGAGCACAAGGACGTCGTGGACCTTGTCCCAGAGGCGGAGGAAGGCGGAGCGGCGGTCCCGCTTTACGAAGGCAAGTCGGTGTGGACGGCGCGGGTCGATGCCCACAGCCAGGTCCGCGCAGGCGACCCGATCGAGCTCGGGGTGGATACCCGTAGCCTGTACTTCTTTGACCCAGACAGTGGACTCGCGATCGGCAACAAGCAAGCAGCAGAGCCAAGGCTCTCAAGACGCGGCACCCCGGTCGCGGATTCCCCCGGGCGGGCGTGACGGCGCCGGGCTGTAGCCGTCCCGCACGGACCGGACGAACAGGTGGTAGACACCGGCGTTGAACAGCGGCCCGTAGCCGAGCATCGCGCCGGCCTCGACAATGGGCCGGTCGCGCAACCGCCGGACCGAACGCTTTGGAATCCCGATCACCGAGCTGTCGTGCACGGCGCCTCCTGCTCGGATCGACGCGGTGGTAACACGCGCGTTATCGACACAAGACAAGCACTGGTGAACCAGTTAGGTGGTGGACACAGATGAGCAACCAAGCCGATCCTCGCGAACTGCTGCAGAGGTACTCGGGCAACCCGATCCTGGGCCCGCACGACTTTCCCAAGATGGTCAACGCGGTGTTCAACCCGGGCGCCACAGTCGTCGACGGCCGAACGCTGCTGCTGTTGCGCGTCGAGTACCGCACCGGCCTGTCCTCTCTCGTCGCGGCGACAAGCGAAGACGGGCTGACCGGGTGGGAGATCGACCCGGTTCGGGGGTTGCAGCCACAGGCGGACCGTTTCGAGGAGCACTGGGGGATCGAGGACCCGAGGATCACCCGTGTCGGTGACGAGTACTTCGTCGTCTACGTCGGGTACTCCGCTGCCGGTCCGCTCGTCTGCCTGGCCAAGACGCGTGACTTCGTGCAATGGGAGCGGAGCGGCGTCCTGCAGCCGCCCGAGGACAAAGACGCCGCACTGTTCCCGACGACCTTCGGTGGGCGGTGGGCCCTGATCCACAGGCCGGCACCGGCCATGCCGGGGTTCGGCGCTCACATCTGGCTGTCGTTCAGCCCCGATCTGCACCACTGGGGCGACTCCCGGGTGCTGCTTGCGGCACGGCACGGTGGTTGGTGGGACGCCAACAAGGTCGGGCTCGGCCCCCCGCCGCTGCTCACCAATGACGGCTGGCTGCTCTGCTACCACGGGGTTCGGGTCACCGCGTCCGGGTCGATCTACCGGCTCGGGTTGGCATTGCTGGACAGGGACGACCCGACCAGGGTTCTGGCGCGCGGCAACGAGTGGGTGTTCGGTCCCCAGGAGCCCTACGAACGATCGGGCGACGTGCCCGACGCCGTGTTCCCGTGCGGTTGGATCCTGCGCGACGACGGCGACACCCTGCACGTCTACTACGGTGCCGCGGACAGCGTGGTCTGCGTGGCCGAGGCGAGCCTGGACAAGCTGCTGAGCCACCTCGAGGAGCACCCGTACCCGCTGGAGGAAGAGCACCCGTACCAGCTGGACGAAGGGCACCCGTACCAGCTGGAGGGCGACGGCACGCCTCCGGGCGGGGCCCCGGGCGTCGCGTGATGCACCTGACACTGCCGGCACCCATCTCCTGGCGTAGCGCGCCGCGACATTGCGGGCCGTGGGAACAGGCCGTCGTCAACCGGACAGACGGGCTTGTCAAGCTTGGCATCGGCGTGAACCTCCAACCCACGGGTGACTCCGGAACCCGGGCCAAGCTTCGATCGGTTGTCGCCCGGGGATACGAGGCGGACGGTTCCTACGACCTCAAGGTGCTCGAGGTGTCGAACATCGCCCGAGTCTTCGAAGAGGCCGACCAGTTCGACCTCATCCACAACCACTTCGACTTCCCTCCCCTCATGTGGAGCCGGCTCTAAGTGTCGATCAGCGCGGCTGATCGCCGCCCCGACCTCACTTACGTCGCCATGATCCATCACGGTATTGACCTTGACGGCTTCCTCGCACACGGGCTCGACGAAGCAGTGGCGGCCCTGGGCAAGTTCGGCGCGCTCGAGCCGAAGGCGTGCCGAGCCGGCGTAGAGGCCCGCTTCTCGTTGGCGCGGATCGTTGCCGAACACGCAGCCGTTGACGACGACATTCTCAGGAGCGGGCGATGAGGGCCATCGATGTTGTCACGCGCTCGGCCAACAACCCGGTCCTCACGCCGGACGACGTCCCGTATCCGGTCTCAACGGTTCACAACGCGGCCGCTGCCCGTCTTGACGACGGCCGCACGGTGCTGTTGTTCCGGTCCCACACACCGAACGGGAGGTCCATCCTCGGCTACGCCGACAGCAGCGACGGCGAGCACTTCGTAGTGCGGCCCGAACCGTTCCTGACGCCGGCCACCGAGGAGCCGTTTGCCACCTACGAACGCTTTGGCGTGGAAGACCCACGGCTCACCAGGCTCGACGACGGTGCCTGGTACTTCACCTACAGCGCCTACTCCGAGCATGGCGTGCGCATCGGGCTCGGTCGCACCACCGACTTCTCCGCGGTCGAGCGAGTCGCCTTCATCACTGAACCCGACCATCGCAACGTCGTTCTGTTCCCCGAGCGGATCGGCGGCGACTACGTCCGGCTCGACCGGCCCCACACCGAGCTCACTCCTTGGTCCATCTGGCTGTCCCGATCGCCCGACCTCGTCCACTGGGGGCGAGGCGAATGGCTGATCAGCCCGGCGACCTATCACTGGACGAGCGGAAAGATCGGTCCGGGTGCGCCACCCATCAGGACAGACGCCGGATGGCTCCACGTCTTCCACGGCGTCTACCCGACAATGGGAGGCAACGTCTACCGGCTCGGTGTCGCGCTCCACGACCTGACCGACCCCACCCGCGTGCTCGGCGTAGCCGACCCGTGGATTCTCGAACCCCACGATCCTTGGGAACGAACTGGCTACGTCCCCAACGTCGTATTCACTTGTGGCGCGGTCGTCGAAGACGACGCCAGGACCCTGCGCCTGTATTGGGGCGCGGCCGACACCGTGTTGTGCACCGGCACTGCCGATCTCGACCAGCTCGTGGCACTCTGCATCCACAACAGCCGACCGGCTACTTCGTGATGAGCTTCCCCGGGCTTACCGGGGAACATCAGGTTGACTGTGGTGATCATGCTGCAATTTCGGTGACGATTTCGCGGCATTCGAACCCGACTGGCCTGAGAACGTGTTCAGGGACATCAGTCTCATCAGCAACGCGAGCAACAACGGGGCCAGAGAGGGGATCCCCGTTGAACGGGCGTCGGCCACGGCTGGGGTCGTCCCCTGTCGATGCTCCAGTTGCAAGAGCTGTCGTCGGCGGATGCGGTCGCGTCCGGTGATCGTCGGCAGTCGCCTCGCCTCGCGATCTCTCAAGCGGCGGCGCGCAGAGCCTCGAGCAGGAGACCGACGTGCGCGGTGG
>Ga0182019_10000129_pt1 | contig 35975 bp, 32 predicted proteins | sample 812E2MmetaG_FD_120483 | JGI IMG/M metagenome (GOLD analysis project Ga0182019, IMG submission 120483) | Permafrost microbial communities from Stordalen Mire, Sweden - 812E2M metaG | ecosystem: Environmental > Terrestrial > Soil > Wetlands > Permafrost | place: Sweden: Stordalen | collected...
GCAAGCGATGCGGGCGAGCCTTCTTGTGTTGGCGATCGGGGTGATGGCGGCGGGTGCCTTCGCTGCGCCGCCGCCTGTCGTCGCCCCAGCGCCCATCACGCGTGTGGTCTTCATCGAATCTGACGGTGCGACCCCGGCCGGTGAACTCCCTCTGTACCGGATGGTGACGGACCCAGAGCGCTTGGTTACGCTCTCGAAGTGGGTCGATAGCGAAACCGGGCGTTTGGCGCTCGACCTCTATGCGCGCGCGCGCGGCATCGCGGTTGTGCACACTGCGGCGCGGCTGCAGCCCGCCGAGTACTTCATCGCACTCGTGCCCGACGGGAACAACGCCGCCGTTGGGTTCCGGATTCGGACCACCAGGGGGATCGAGAGCTGCCCGCAGGTCGCCTTCATCCAGCTCGGTCCCGAGGAGTGGCGCTTCTCGACAACGCTGCTGCACGAGACCGGTCACGTGGCGCTCGCGATGTTGGCCGGAGGCCGCGTGCTCCCGAAACGGGAGATCGCCGCGATCCCCCACACCGTGGCAGCCCTGACCGACCGCGGCACAGCCTTCGACGAGGGGTTCGCGATCAGCCTCGAAACCCTCGCCGCGCATCTCTCCGAAGCGCCCGAAATCCGCAGACAGTACCGGCACGAGCAGTTTCTTTTCGGCCCCGCGGCCAGGATGCGCGCCGAGTACTATCGACCTTCCGCCGACCTGTTGACGTTCGCGCAGATGTACGCCCGCTATAGCGAGGTGCGTGACAACGCGTTCGCGTTCACGGCGGCGTTCACCGGCCCTGACTACCTCCGCGTACAGATGGAGAAGGCCCGCGACTTCGCGACTCTTCGGGATGCCGACCAGCTCCTAGCCTCGGAGGGCTTCACCGCGAGCTTCTTCTTCTCGCTGCTGGTTCGCGGCGAGAAGCCTCCGGGGGAAGAGGTGATCCGGGCCCGCGAGAACGCAGTGATGACCGTGCTCGCCGAGATGTTCGCCCACCAGTCTCCATCGCCGGAGGCCCCGCTGCTTCTGGAGTTCGTCGAGTGGTACCCAAAGGTCTACCCTTCCGAGTGGCGCGAAGTGCTGGACGTCTTCCTCGATCTCTCACGGGGGGTGTTCGTAGACGCCAGCGCCGCCGCGATTTGGCGGACGGATTACCTCGCGGCGCTCGCCCTCGATCTCGCCCATCTCGACCGCGAGCGGATCGACGCCGCCCGCGACCGTTGGCGAGCGGCGATCGTGGCAGACCCGAAGGTGCTGGTTTCGCGGCTCGGACCGCAGCTTCGGTGCGAGGTAGCCGGGCAGACCGTGAAGCTCGTCGGCTTGGAAAGCGACAGGCCGCTCTCGTTCGACGTCAACACAGCCGAGGAGGGCGTGATGCGCCTGGTCCCGGGTGTTACCCAGGTAGAGGTCACTTCATGGCAGGCCCAGCGCACCAGAGCACCATTCACAGGGGCGGACGATTTCCGGGCCCGGTCGGGCCTGTCCGCTACGTCACTCGCGTCCCTCAAGTTCTGAACCGAGGGTCGAGGTCTCTCACGTCCCGAGCTTCGTGAGCATGGCCTCGAAGCGTTTCTTGTCGTCCCCGTGGAATGAGGAGAACCGCACGCCCAAGCCGATGACCTTCTCGCGTTTCTCCAGAGTCTGACGCACCACCACGGCATAGCCGCGAACGGGGTTGTTGTCCCCCGGGATCGACAGCTCGAACGCCATCTGAGTGCCGACCGGGTAAGGGTGGTCGGCCTTGATCAGCATGCCGTGAATGGAGATGTTCTCGGTCTGGCAGATCGTCTGGCTTGTGCCCCAGGAGAGCTGGACCTTCAGTCGGGAGATGGCCCGCATCGCGAACCGTGGCGGTACCTCCAGCAGGCGGAAGAGAGTCTGAGGGAGTTCGTCCTGGAAATCCTCGATGGCCAGCGCCCGGTTCGCACCCTTGCCTATGAACGCCTCGACCTCGGAGAGCATCCCCCGCAGCGCGAGGATCACGAGTGCGACTTGCCTGCAGGGGGAGTCCTTCTTGCGAACGGCATCGAGAAACGTCTGCATCTGCATGTCGGGCAGGGGGTATCCGGTGATGATGGCGTCGAACGGCAGAAACGACGTGGATTCGAGGGCGGCGGCCCCGTTCTCGGCATAGTCCGCGAAGAACTTGACCGCGCTCAGGACGTTGGAGACCTTCTGGAACGTCTGCTCGTCGACCCCGACAACTAGCGTGCTCCGTTGTACCCCTTGCATGGCCCGGATCCTCCAGGTGTCTTACCCTTCCGCGCGCTCCCAGGAGTAGGGGATCTCTGCGGGGAAGCGCCAGAGGCTGAGACGCGTCCTGTCGCCCGCGTAGATACCGCCGTCGGCCTCGTGGCGGTAGCCCACCCAGGCGGCAAACGGCACCCGGTTGAAGCAGTCGGCGGAAACGATCGTTTTGGTCTTCTTCCCGGGGCTCTTCTCGAACTCCTCACGCGCCTGCTGGAAGAGGTTCTCGGCCGCGAGGCCCGTCTGGTCGGCTTGCAGCTCGGTGAAGAGAACTTGACGGAAGATCTTGCCGGGGCGGTGGGTGGAATACCAGGCGTATTCTGTGGGCGTGAGGCTCGAGAGCACGATGAACTCAACCGGACAGAAGACCATGTAGACTCGCGGCTGGCGGTCCGCATGCTTGGGCTGACCGATGGCGGCCGCCACCTCGTCCGGTGTCATCGCCTCGTGGCAGTCGCCAGCCGCGAACCGTGCCAGTTCGCCCGCCCGTACCATCTCCATCACCTGGCCGCCCGTCTTGCCGAGGTAGACGTGGCGGTAGGCGTCGATCGGCGTGCAGGAGAAAGCATTGTTGGACAGTGCCGTCTTGGTGCGCTTGCCGGGGACCATGGCCGAGAGCGCGTTGAGCGTGTCCTTCATGGCGTCTCGCCATCCGCCCTCGTCCTGGAAGGCGAAGTCGGGTCGGCCGTTAGATAGCGCTGTGTCGACGAAGATCGTGCGTCCCTGAAAGTATTTACCCGAGCCGGGACGCCGGTGCCAGCCGAACCCCTCGATGCCGAGATTGGTGGCGGTGAGTGCGCCCTGCGGAAGGGTCAGGACCAAGTTCAGTTGCTCCATGCTGAGCTCCTCCGTGCGCCGGAACTGCGATGACCGGCCTGCATTAAGCTTACCGCCAACCGCCCCGCGCTCCAAGTGGCCCCTGCCCCTACACGCGGGCACGACCGCCGGCGTTCGTTCACGGATTCGACCGCCGGGCGGTGTACTGGCCCGTTCCGGCCGACGCAGCATGACGCCGGAAGGGACTACAATCGCACCATGCGAGCCGATGTCCGCCACAAGGGCGAGGTGATCATCGTGGATCTTAGAGGGGACCTCGTGGCCGAGGATGGCGACGAGGTGCTCCGCGACGTCGTGGGGGACCTGATCGCTGAGGGGTGGACGAAGATCCTCTTGAACCTCGCGCACGTGAAGCGCATGGACAGCGGCGGCGTGGGGGAGTTGGTCACGAGCTGGAAGCTGGCCCACGAGTTCGGCGCCGCCCTCAAGCTCCTGCGCCCGGGCGACCGCGTCAAGTACACGCTCCACCTCAGCCAGATCCTACCCCTCCTCGAGGTGTTCGAGGACGAGCAAGCGGCCGTGCAGAGCTTCGCGTAGGCCGGCATCTCGAGAATCTCCAGCTGGGGTCATACCTCGAGGTTCTCCAGGCTCTGGGCGCCCAGCGCGAGAGGTAGCAGCGTCGTCAACGCTGTGATCGCCAGGGTGCACGCCACGACCACCGCGACGGTCCAGGGGTAGGCTCTCGCTTCCCCGAAGCTCACGCCGATGCGGTGCCAGTTGAGGACCACAGTTTCGCCGCCGGCGGCGAGCACCACATAGACGGCGCTCAGGATGAACGTGAGCGTTCCGCCGAGCCCAGACACGATCCGCGCTGGGCTGTCCTCGGTGAGGTTCGGGTAGAGGCTGCCCAGCCCCACGGCGAGGCCAGAGAGCGCGAAGCTCGCGATCACGACGGTGAAGAGCGAGTATGCGAAGGGGAGGGCGTGGAGGTGCAACCGCCATCCGGAGATGGCCGTCAGAACAACCGTGATCGTGGCGCTGAAGGCGACGGACAGCCAGAACTTCTGCGCGACCAGCAGCCGTCGCGACAGCGGCGCCTGTGCGAGAACCCAGAAGCGCCGGCCTTCGAGGCTCACGAGCGGAAACACGAAGCGTGTCGTGAGGGTGGCGAGCACGAGAAGGGTCGCAGCGGAGTTCAGGAGTGTGACCAGGCTCTGCCACATCGCGGCTGAGGTGCCCCGCGTGCCGGTTCGCATGCTGGCGAAATAGACCAGCAGCATGCCGAAGAAGATGAGGAACTGCGACCATTGCGCGGGCTCGCGCACGAAAAGCCGGATGTCCTTGACCGTGAGCCAACGCGCCGGGCCGGGGAACGGCCGCAGAAGCCGCGCGAGCGCGTCGCCTCGTGGGCGTGCGCTGCGGCGGACCGCGCGGTCGGCACCGGCAAGGCCGGACCAGCCGGGGTGAAAAAGCCACTGCGCCGCCTCACCGACGAGCCAGACCAGGCACAGCGCGTTGGCGAGCAGGAGGAGAAACTCGTACGTCGCGTCGCCGAGCGCGCCGTGCGTGCCCGCCACCACGCCGTTGGCGAGCCAGAAGCTCGGCAAGAAGGGGCTGTCCGCCTGCGCCGTGAGTCGGAGGGCCGCCGACAGGTCCACCACTTCTCGAAACTGGGGGTCGCGGACTTGGGCGCGGAAGAACGCGAACGCCGCGACGAGCAGCACGATCGCGCCTGTCGCCAGCGCCGCCCGCGGCAGTCGGGGAGCCACGCGGACGAGGGCCATCGCGAGGAGGGTGCCGAGCGCGGCGGGGATGACCACGAAGGGCACGAAGAGGGCGGCCGCGACCAGGTAGAAGCTCCACGGCGCGTGGCGCACGAGGCCGTACGCCAGCACGACAGGAGAGCCGAGATAGGCCGACGACCATGAGCTGAACACCGCGATCCCGGCGAGGCGCGAGAGCACCATCGTGCGGAACGTGGTCGGGGTCGTCAGCAGCATGGCAACCTGCCTGGAACGGTAGAGCGTCGCGTGGGCCAGCAGCGCGTTCGAGAAGACGAGCAGGATGAAGAGCACGAGCGCGAAAACCGACAGCACCCGCGGGATCAGCAGCTCGACGAGGCTGAGATCCGTAGTGCCGAGGAGGCCGACCCCGAGGCGGTCGATGGCCGTGAGACCCGCCTTCGCGAGCGCGAACCCGGCCAGCCATAGCAGTGCGATCGACGTCGACACGAAGGCCAGCTTGAGCTTGGACTCGCGGCGCACAGCGGCGATCGCGTGGGCGGCGGCGTGGAAGTCCGCACCGAGGATCGCAGCGAGTGTGCTCACGTCCCCTCACGGGTAAGCTCGAGGAAGATGTCCTCGAGCGTGCCGGGATGGGAGGACAGGGCCTTGATCTCCCCAACCGAGCCGAGGGCGAGCAATCTGCCGTTGTGAATGATGCCGATGCGGTCGGCGACTTCCTCGGCGATCGAGAGGGTGTGGGTGGACATGAACACGGTCACGCCCTCGCGGGTGCGCTCGCGCAGGTAGGTCTTGACGTTCCGGATGCTCCTGGGGTCGAGCCCCACCCAGGGTTCGTCGACGACGACGACCCTGGGCCGGTGGAGGAACGTGGCTGCGAACGCGATCTTCTGACGCGTGCCGTGGCTGAGATCCGCGATGAGTTGGTCGGCCACGCCTGCGACCTCGAAGGCGTCGAGGAGCTCATCGGTGCGGCGGGGGAGGTCGGCTTCCTCCATCTCGTAAAGCCCGGCCACGAACCGCATGAACTCCCGGCCCGTCAGCTTCTCGTACAGGAAGGGCTGGTCGGGGATGTAGCCGAGGAGGCGCTTCGCCTCGACCGGCCGGGTGACGATGTCGAAACCGCCGATGAGCGCCCGCCCCCCGGTGGGTCGCAGCAACCCGGTGAGGAGCTTGATGGTCGTCGTCTTGCCGGCACCGTTGGGTCCCAGGAAGCAGAAAAACTCGCCCTCGCCGATGTTCAGGGTGAGTTCCTCCACCGCGGTCGTAGCGCCGAACACCTTCCGGAGGTGGTCGGTCCGGATCATTCGACCTCCAGCACCTCGAGCCGGATGCGGCCGAGGAAGACGGCAACGCCCTGCCAGTCGCCGACCCCGCCTGTCGCCAGCTTCAGGTGGGTGGCGTCGGCGATCGGCTGGCCGAGCGTCGGATCGGTCCACACCCAGCGGCCGACGAAAACCTCCGGCCACGCGTGATAGGCGAAGGCCTGCTCCTCCTCGCTCCACACGAGTCCGGCGGCCATCCGCGTCGGCACGCCGGCGGCGCGCGCGAGCGCAGTGAACAACACCGTGTGCTCGCCGCAGTCCCCTTCGCGGCTGGCAAGGACGTCCACCGCGGAGGGAAGCGACAGCACGGTCCGCTTCTGGATGTTGCGGTTCACCCAGTCCTCGATCAGCAGCGCGCGTGCCCAAGGATCGCGCTCCAAACGCACGATGACGGCAGCGAGTGTGCGGATCCTCGGGTCGTCGCACTGCACCAGCGCATCGCACGCGAGGAAGCGCGCCACCTCGGGCTGGGATCCCGAGTCGGGTACAGGTGGCGCCGCCAGAGGCCCGGGTGACACCGACACCACGACTTTATCGTCTTCACCGGCTTTCTGTGTGTCGTCGGCGGGTACCTCGCGAGCGTTGACGCCCGACACCCGGACCACCATGCGGCTTGCATCGCGGCGTGGGCGCACTCCAGTGGGGGTCACGTTGAAGGTGGTGAGCAGTTCGGGCGGTTCCGTCACGACGCGCGTCGCGATCGCATCGGCACGGCTGAAGCGGCGCAGGGTGACCCCGAACGGCGCCTGGGCCTGCACGACCCCGCCGTCGCCGTCGAGCCACGCCGTGATCGTCGCTTTCCCGACCGTGACCTCGACGACCCGGGTGGCGACCGGCGTGCCGTCGAGCGTGAGCGTCTCGAGACGCAGGCAGCGCGCGCGGGCCGTCGCAGGGCGCAGGGTCAGCGGGTCGAACCCGGGGAACGACGCCTCCTCGCCCGGGGCGAACAGCGGGGAGGGGAGCAGGGCGAACAGATCGTCGCTGCCGCCCAGCAGCCGGCCGACCTGAAGGCTGACCGGGACGCTCTCCCCTGCGGATCGCACAACGCCCTCGAGGAGGCCGTCGACGACCGTCCCCTCGACCTGTACTTCGTGTCTGGCCGAGTTGACGCGGAACTCGAATGAAGCCCGGGGTGCAGTGACCGCGCGCCACATGGTGCCGGCGAGACGAAGCTCCACCGGCGCGTCGAGCACCCGAGCGCGCAGGCGAAGGTCGAGGCGCTGCATGAAACCGGCGAGCCCGCTGCGATCCTCCGGTTGGGTCACGAGGTGCGCGGTTCCGACCCGCTGACCGCCGATCAGGACGCCGAGCCATGTCTCACCGGGGTGGGGCAGAACAACCTTCCCCGTCCGGCGGGCGATGATCGTTCGTCCGCCGAACTCGCGGTGGACCAGCACCCCCATCATCACGAGCCAGAAGACGACTATCGCGCCGCCGATCAACCGTCGCCGCGCCGTCGGCGAAAGCACTCCCATCACTCCGATTGTAGGGGGTCTGGTCGTCTTTGTGCTGGGTGGGGGGAGACTGTCGACTGTCAGTTGGTCGGGCGGGGGAACCTCAGTCCCAAATCCCGAGCTCGGCCTTGACGTCGTCGGAGGCCTCTTTGCGGGCGTCCCAGGGTGGGTTCCACTGCAGCTCGACCTCCGATTCCACGACGCCGGGCAGGGCTGCGATGATCTGCTTCACCTGCTCGACGATCATCGGCCCCTCGGGGCAGAAGGGCGTCGTCAGCGTCATGGTGACCTTGACCTTGCTCCCGTCCGGCGCCACCTCGACGCCGCGGATGAGGCCGAGTTCCACGATCGAGATGAAGATCTCCGGGTCCACGACCGGCTTGAGCGCCTCGCGCACCGACTCGGGCGTCAGCTCGCTCATCGGCCCAGCTCCTGCTCGGTGGTGCTTGTCGCCTCGGCGCCGCCGGTGCGCCAGGCCCGAAGAGCGTCCGCCAGCGTGACCCAGGGGAGCATCGCGCACTTCACCCGCACGGCGAACTTCTGCACCCCCTCGAGCGCCTCGAGGTCGCCGAGGTCGACACCTGCCGGCGCCAGCTTGCCGTGCATGACCCCTCGGAACGCTTCCGACGTCGCCTCGGCTTCGGACACGGTGCGGCCGGGGAGCATCTCGGCCATGATCGACCCGGATGCGGTGCAGATCGCGCACCCGCGCCCTTGCACCTGAATCCCGACGATGCGCTCGTCGTCGAGGGCGATGGAAAGCAGCACATCGTCGCCGCACACCGGGTTGAAGCCGTGAGCGTGCGCGTCGACGCGGGCGAGCGGAGTCCGGCCGCGGGGGCGGCGGTGGTGGTCCATCACGACCTCGCGGTAGAGGTCGTCGAGTGCAACCTCCGGTCGGTCGATCATGGGTTGAGCGTTCCTACGGACGAGCCGGCCGGGTTAAGAGTTAAGAGTGAAGAGTGAAGAGTTGGAAGGCAGGTCGAGATCACAAGGAGGCGTCTAGGTCGTTTCATTCTTCACTCTCAACTCTTAACTCTTCACTTCTCCGAATCTGCGGGGCGCGCACGTCACGCCACGCCGAAGTACTTGCGAGCGGCGACCAGCCCGTCGACCAGGGCATCCACGTCATCCCGGTCATTGTAAAGGCCGAACGACGCGCGTGCCGTGGCCGCCACGCCCAGACGCCGCATCAGCGGCTGAGCGCAGTGGTGCCCGGCGCGGACCGCGATCCCGAGGGTGTCGAGCACCTGGGCGAGGTCGTGGGGGTGGATCTCCGGGTCGACGAATGAGATCAGGCCGCCACGCCTGTCGGGGTCGAGCGGGCCGTGGATCTCAAGCCACCCGAGGCCGAGGAGTCGATCGAGGGCGTAGCCGACCAGTTCCCGCTCGTGCGAACGGACGGAGGCCATCCCGATATCCTCGAGCATATCGAGAGCGGCGGGGAACGCCGCGGCGTCGGCGATGTTGGGCGTTCCGGCCTCAAACTTGTGCGGGATGTCGTTCCAGGAAGCCCAGTCGAGGCGGACCTCCCGGATCATCTCGCCACCGCCGGCGACCGGCTCCATGCGCTCAAGCAGCTCGGGCTTGGCGACCAGGAAGCCCACCCCGGTCGGGCCATACATCTTGTGGGCGGAGAATGCGAGGAAGTCGGCGCCCAGCGCCTGGAAGTCCACCGGCAGATGAGGGACCGACTGCGCTCCGTCCACGGCCAACACGGCACCCACGCCGTGCACCGCCTCGGCAATCTCGGCGATCGGGTTGATCGTGCCCAGGACGTTGGACATCGCGGTGAGTGCCACGATTCGTGTTCGCCGTGACAGGAGCGAGGCGAACGCGGCCATGTCGAGCTGGCCGTCGGCCGTGATCGGGACGTGGCGCAGCACGACGCCGCGCTCGCGCGCCAGCATGATCCACGGCACGAGATTGGAGTGGTGCTCCATCTCGGAGAGCAGCACTTCGTCGCCGGTCGAGAGCGTCGCGCCCCAAGAGCGGGCCACCAGGTTGATGGCGTCGGTGGCGTTCCGGGTGATCACCACGGCGCGCTCCTCGGGTGCATTGACGAAACGGGCGACCCGCCCCCGGCACGCCTCGTAGAGACCCGTGGCCTCCTCGGCGAGGGTGTGCACGCCCCGGTGGACGTTGGCGTTGGAGTTGGAGTAGTACGACCGAAGGGCGTCGAGAAGCGCTGCGGGCTTCTGTGTCGTCGCGGCGTTGTCGAGGTAGACAAGCCGGTGTCCGTGCACCTTGCGGTCGAGGATCGGGAAGCGCGTCCGAAGCGCGCGGGGGTCGAAGCCGGCGGCGGAGGAAGCGATCGGAGCCATGGCTCAGTCCGTGTGCAGGCGTGCCGCCACCAGAGCGGCGATCCGGTCGCGGGTTGTCTGCGGCAGCCGGGCCAGCGTCTGGTCGAGGAAGCCGTAGACGATCACCCGCATCGCCTGCAGGTGCGGGAGGCCGCGACTCTTGAGGTAGAAGAGCTGTTCCGGGTCGAGCGGCGAGACGGTGGCGCCGTGCGAGCAGCGCACGTCGTCGGTGAGGATCTCGAGCTCGGGGATCGACTCGGCGCGCGCATTCTCAGAGAGCAGCAGGTTGCGGTTCTCCTGATACGCCTCGGACCCGGCCGCGCCCGGGGCGATGCGGATCATGCCTGTGTACGCGGAGCGCGCCGAACCCGTGAGAGCCACCTTGAAATCCAGGTTCGAGTGCGTCTTGCCGGCCTCGTGGATGTGCTCGGTGTGGTGGTCGAAGTGCTGGGAGTCCCCGCCCATCGCCACGCCGTACGTCTCGACCTCGGCGCCCTCGCCGGCCAGGAAGGCCCCCACGTCCGCCTTGAACGCCGCGCCTCCGAACGAGGCGAGCGACATCTGGAAGCGTGCCCCTGCGAGAACCCTGGCCCGGGCCGTCAGGTGCCCGACGACGCCGGGCTCCCACCGCTGAACCAGGCCGTAGCGTACGTCCGCCCCCTTACCAACGAGGATCTCGGTGACGCCGATGACCTTGCCCGTGCCGCGGTCGCCGCCCACGTGTCCCTCGATGACCTCGAACGAGCTGTCCTCGCCCGCCACCACCAGCACGCGGGGCAGGGAGAGGCCCCCGGCCACCAGGCGGAGGCGGATCGGGTGCTCGAGCGAAATTCCGGCCGGGATCCTCACCAGCACGCCGCCGCGCCACGCCGCCGTGTTGATCGCCTCGAGGAAACCGTGGCTCGCCGGCACGACCGTGCCCAGGAGGTCGCCGGCCGGAGCGCGGTGGAGGTCCTCGACCACCACGCCGGCCTTGCGTGCCGTGGCGTCCACTTCGACGAGCCGAAGCGCCCCACCCGCGATCAAGGCCGCGACCGAGAGCGGCTCGTCGAGGCGCCAGGTCGAGCCGACGTCGATAGGCGCGACCGCGGTCGGGTCGCTCTCGGGGAGGAAACGGGCGGGGTTGGTGTACCGCCAGAGGTGGCGCGCGCGGTTGGGCAGTTCGAGTGGGACGAGACACGCCCTCGCCTGGTTGCGGATGGCGAGAAGCGTGCCGTCCTCGCCTGCGACCCTCGAAAGCTCCTCGATGTGGTCAAGGGCGACAGTGGGGGGCGCATTGACGACCGGACGGCTAGCCAACGGAGCCCTCCATTTCCAGCTCGATGAGGCGGTTGAGCTCGACGGCGTACTCCATCGGAAGCTCCTTCACGAACGGCTCGATGAAGCCGTTGACGATCATCAGACGCGCCTGGTCATCCCTGATGCCGCGCGAACGCAGGTAGAAGAGCTGCTCGTCCCCGATCTTGGAGACACGCGCCTCGTGCTCCACGCGAACCTGGTCCTCGGCGATCTCCATGGTCGGGTAGGTGTCGGTGCGGGCGGCGTCACCGATCAGGAGCGCGTCGCACTGGACCGAGGTCTTGCAGCCATGAGCCCCTTTACGGATCTTGACCAGGCCTCGGTACGAGGAGCGTCCGGTCCCCTTGGAGATCGACTTCGACGTTATCTTGGACGTCGTGTTGGGTGCCAGGTGCGTCATCTTGGCGCCGGCGTCCTGGTGCTGCCCGGGGCCGGCGAAGGCGATCGAGAGCACCTCGCCGTGGGCACGCTCGCCCTTAAGGATCACGGCTGGATACTTCATCGTGAGCTTGGAGCCGATGTTGCCGTCCACCCACTCGACCACCGCGTCTTCATAAGCGACGGCGCGCTTGGTGACCAGGTTGTAGATGTTGTTGGACCAGTTCTGGATCGTGGTGTAGCGGATGCGGGCGCCCTTCATTGCGATCAGTTCCACGACCGCGGAGTGCAGCGAGTTGGTGGAATACACCGGCGCGGTGCACCCCTCGATGTAGTGCACCTTGGAGCCCTCGTCCGCGATGATCAGCGTCCGCTCGAACTGGCCCATGCGCTCGGCGTTGATGCGGAAGTACGCCTGCAGCGGAATCGCGACCTCGGTGTTCTTCGGCACGTAGATGAATGAGCCACCCGACCAGACGGCGCTGTTGAGGGCCGAGAACTTGTTGTCGGCGGCCGGGATCACGCTGGCGAAGTACTTGCGCACGATCTCTTCGTGCTCGCGCAGCCCGGAGTCCATGTCGAGGAAGATGACGCCCTGCTTGGTGAGTTCCTCCTTCACCGAGTGGTAGACGACCTCGGACTCGTACTGCGCCGACACGCCGGCGAGGAACTTGCGCTCCGCCTCCGGGATGCCCAGGCGGTCGAAGGTGCGCTTGACGTTCTCGGGGACCTCATCCCAGCTTGTCTCCTGCTTCTCGGTAGCGCGGACGTAGTAGGTGATCTGATCGAAGTCGATCTCCGACAGCATTGCCGTGTCACCCCAGGTCGGCATCAGCTTGGCGAAGAAGGTGTCGAGCGCCTTGTGGCGGAACTCGCGCATCCACTCGGGCTCTTTCTTCAGGAGGGAGATCGCCTCGACGACCTCGTGGGAAAGCCCCTTGGGCGTGCGCATGAAGTACTCTTCGGGGTCGTGGAACCCGTAGCGCCGGTTGTAATCGCTGCCGATGTCGGCAACGGTCGGAGTCGACGCCATCAGACACCTCCCGCGGCGGCGGCCGGTTCGAGCCAGTCGTAGCCACGCTCTTCGAGCTCGAGAGCGAGCTCCGGGCCGCCCGCTCGCACGATGCGGCCATCCATGAAGACGTGCACGACGTCCGGGTGGACGTAATTGAGAAGCCGCTGATAATGAGTGACCAGCACCATCCCGGTGTCGTTCGAGACTGCGGTGTTGATCCCCTTGGCCACCACCTTGAGGGCGTCGATATCGAGCCCGGAGTCGGTCTCGTCGAGCAGCGCGAACTTCGGTTTGAGCATGAGCAGCTGGAGGATCTCGACACGCTTCTTCTCGCCACCGGAGAACCCGTCGTTCAGGTAGCGGCCCGCGAAGGCGGGGTCCATCTCGAGGTCTTCCATGCGGGCGAGGAGCTCCTTGCGGAACTCACGCACCGGGACATCGACCCCGCGAACGGCCGAGACGGCGGCGCGCAGGAACGACGCGACGGTGACACCAGGCACCGCAACCGGGTACTGGAACGCGAGGAACATGCCTCTGCGCGCTTTCTCGTCGGGGGGCATTGCGCTCACATCCTCGCCGGCGAGGATCACCGTGCCCTCGACCGTGTAGGTCGGGTGCCCCATTAGGCCGTTGGCCAGCGTGGACTTGCCGGAGCCGTTGGGTCCCATGATTGCGTGGATCTCGCCGGGCAGCACGGTGAGATCGACTCCCTTGACGATCTCTTTCTCCCCGATGTGGATGTGAACACCGGTACACTGAAAGACCGGTTTCGCGTGATTGTTCATAGCGTCCCTCTCTCCTGCGGACCGCCGCCCGCAGGCTCGCGCCACCCCTCTACTACGGTGAGAGGCCAGCGCTCCTGCAGGTGCTTGTCGGTCCGTCGCTCGCCGGCCGCGAGGTCGGCAAGGGCCGTATTTTCGAAGAAGTGCTTCAACAGCGCATCGAGGTGCGCCCACACCGGGCGCAGCGAGCAGTCGGTGAGGCGCGTGCAGGCGCTCGCATCCGGGCTGCCGTGGTCGCGGCAGAAGCCCGAGTCGAAGAGCGGCTTGCCCAGTGCCTCGAAGATCCGCAGCACCGTGATCCGCTCGGGTGGCGATGTGAGCACGTACCCCCCGTGGCGACCGCGAGTGGCGGCCACGAGGCCTGCGCGCCGCAGCCGCATCAACACCTTGGCCGTGAACGGTACGGCGATCCCCTCGGCACCCGCGAGTTCGGAAAGCGACACGGTCTGCCCGTGCCGCAGCGCGAGCTGCAGCATGCAGCGCATCCCGTACTCCTCGGTGGCCGTGATCTTCATGGATTTCCTCACTGCCGTATAACCTGGGTGGACGTGCCCAGGGGCGGCAACAGAGGAAATCATGACCTAAATTTCCGAATTTGACAAGTCCCGAATCTAAATTATTCTCCTGCAATTGGATCCCGGCCTTTCGGGGGACCCGGATGAGCCGCGATCACATCTTACGAGCTTCGGCTCACCGGCGAGGCGTCGGTTGCGTCGCCGTCAGGGGCAGTGACCCACCATGTCGAGTCGCGCGAGCTGGGCGAGCTGGGCGAACGTCTCGTCGAGCGTCTTGCCGCTCGCCTGCTCGAAGTCGTCGCCCTTCTTCGCCTCCGCGTGCCACGTCAGCCCCCAGTGGACCTTCCAGCCGTCGGTTTCCAGCTGGTTGAGGGCGGCTTCCCAGTCGCCGCTCGTCTCGTACCGCAAAGTCACGATGGCACTGAAAGCGGCCTTCAGCAGCTCGACATCGAGCCGTGTGGGCTCGACGCCTGCCGGCAGCGGAACCGCGATGCTGGATGCGCCCGCCATGGCTGTCGCCTCCCTCTCGCTCTACGAACCCTCTACAGTCCGAACTTCTCGACGATCTGATTCTTGTTGAGGCCGAGAATGCCGTGCGTCGCGCCGACCTTTCTGAACGCTGCGGCTGCGGCGTCGAGGTGGCGCTTCTCGTGGGCGGCCGAGAGCTGCGTTCGGATCCGGGCCTGCCCCTTGGCCACGACAGGGAAGAAGAACCCGACAGCGTAGATCCCTTCGTCGAAAAGGCCGCGCGCGACGTCCTGGGCAAGCTTGGCGTTGTAGAGCATCACCGGCACGATCGGGCTCTCGCCCGCCTTGATGTCAAGGCCCGCCTCGGTGAGCAGGGAGCGCCAGTACTTCGTGTTCCACTCGAGCTTGTCGCGCCGTTCGGTGGTCGCCGAGATCAAGTCCATCACCTTCAACGCCCCCGAGACGATCACGGGCGCCACGGTGTTCGAGAACAGGTAAGGGCGTGCCCGCTGGCGGCACATCTCGACGAGCTCCGCGCGGCCGGAGACGCAGCCGCCGGACGCCCCACCGAGCGCCTTCCCGAGCGTGGTGGTGATGATGTCGATGCGTCCCACGACGCCGCAGTGCTCGTGCGTGCCTCGCCCCGTCTTGCCGATGAACCCGCTCGCGTGCGACTCGTCCACGAACACCATCGCGTCATACTTCTCGGCGAGGCGGACGATCTCGTCGAGCTTCGCGAGGTCGCCGTCCATCGAAAAGACGCCGTCGGTGATCACCATCCGGAAGCGCTTGTCCTGGTGTTCCTGGAGCTTCTCCTCGAGGTGCTCCATGTCCGAATGCTTGAAGGTGTCGGTCATCGCCTTGCACAGGCGCATCCCGTCCACGATCGAAGCGTGCACGAGCCGGTCGGCGATCATGACGTCCTGCTCCGACAGTACGGCCTCGAACACGCCGGCGTTGGCGTCCATGCAGGAGGGAAAGAGCAGCGTGTCCTCGGTGCCGAGGAACGTCGTGAGCTTGCTTTCCAGCTCGCGGTGGATGTCCTGCGTGCCGCAGATGAAGCGCACCGAGGACATCCCGTACCCCCGGACGTCGAGGCCGGCGTGAGCCGCCGCTACCACCTCGGGGTGACTCGACAGGCCGAGGTAGTTGTTGGCGCACATGTTGATCACCCTCTTGGGCGGTTTGCCGGTGGGGAACTCGACCTCGATCTCGGCGCCCTGAGGCGAGTGAATGAAGCGCTCCTGCTTGAACAGGCCCTGGCTGCGCAGGGTCTCGAGCTCGCCCTTGTACCACTCGCGGGCCTTGCTGGCGTACGCCATGGCGTCCTCCTCACACTACGTTCGTGAACTTCCTAACCAGGTCGGCGATGCTGTTCACCGTGTCGAACGCCTGGGGCGTGGCCTGGGCGTCCGGGATTTGGATGGAGTACTTGCGCTCCAGGAAACGCTTCAGCGAGACCATCGAGAAAGAATCGACGATCCCGCCGGTGATCAGTGGCGTGTCCTCGCGGACCTCGCGGTCGTCACCGTCCTCCAGGTACTCCTTGACGACGTAGTCACGGACCGCTTTCTTCAGTTCGTCCATGTGCTCCCTCCACTCCGGGCGGCAGTTCGCCCCCGGGTCTCGTTCAGCGATGCAGTTGACAGTTGACAGTTGAAGCACGACCTCCGGCTCTGTCGAGAGCTTCTGAACTGTTGACTGTGAACTGTCAGCTGTCAACTGTTTCTCCTCACTCGTCCATCAGCGTCGAGGTGTCGCCCACGGGCTCGCCCCACTCCTTTGCGCGGAGCACCCGGCGCACGATCTTGCCGCTCCGGGTCTTGGGGAGCGAGGCGACGAACTCGATCTCCTGGGGCATCGCGAGCGGTGAGAGCCGCTTGCGCACGTAGTTCATGATCTCCAGCTCGAGGTCGGCGTCGCCCGTGTATCCCGGCTTCAGGGTCACGAACGCCTTGACCACCTCCATGTTCACCTTGTCCGGTTTGGCGACCGCGGCGGACTCCGCCACCGCCGGGTGCTCGAGGAGCGCCGACTCGATCTCGAACGGGCCGACCAGGTGGCCGCCCGTGTTGATCACGTCGTCGTCCCGGCCGACGAACCAGAAGTAGCCGTCGGTGTCGATGCTCGCCCTGTCGCCGCACAGGTACCACCCGTTTCGGAACTTGTTGGCGTAGCCGATCGGGTTGTTCCAATAGCTGCGGATCATCGAGGGCCAGCCGGGGCGCAGCGCGATCAGGCCGACGCTGCCGGGCGTCGTGACGGGCTCGAACGTCCTCGGATCGAGCACCGTCCCTGTGATTCCCGGGAACGGCTTGCCCATCGAGCCGGGCTTGATCGCCATTCCGGGGAGGTTGCTGACTACGATGCAGCCGGTCTCGGTCTGCCAGAAGGTGTCGTGGAAGGGAAGGCCGAACGCCTCCTTGGACCAGATCACGGCTTCGGCATTGAGCGGTTCGCCGACGCTCGCAAGGTGGCGCAGCGAGGAGAGATCGTGGCGCCTCGCTACTTCGGTTCCATCCCGCATCAGGAGGCGGATTGCGGTAGGCGCCGAGTACCACACGGTGACGCGGTGCTTGGCGATGAACGAGTACCAGCGCTCGGTGTTGAAGCCGGAGTCGAGCACAACCTGCGTGATGCCGTTCGACCACGGCCCGATGATGCCGTAGGAGGTTCCCGTCACCCAACCGGGGTCCGCGTTGCACCAGTAGATGTCGTCCGGCTGAAGGTCGAGCACCCATTTGGCGGTGAGGTACTGGGAGACCAGAGAGTAGTGGACGTGCTGCGCACCCTTCGGCTGGCCGGTCGTGCCCGAGGTATAGTGCAGCACCGACGGGGTCTCGCCGGTCGAAGGGTAGACCTCGAAGTGGTCGATCCGAGGCAGGGAGTCGAGGGCCATCGCGGTCTCGCCCGGCTGCAACGGCGTGTCCCCGGCGTCCACAACGACGACGTGTTTGAGCGCCGGGAGCCGATCCCGGATCTTGCGCACCTTGTGGACGTGCTTTCTCTGGGTGATGATTGCGGTCGTTCCGGCGTTCTCGAGGCGGGTCCACAGCGAGTCCTCGCCGAACGCGGAGAACAGCGGCTGAGCGATGGCACCCATCTTCAGGATCCCGAGGAAGCCGATGTAGAGTTCGGGGATGCGATCCATGAACAGGCACACGCGCTCGCCGGGCACCACACCGAGACTCTGGAGGAAGCGAGCGATGGTGTTGGAAAGGACACGGAGATCATCGAACGTGTAGACGCGGCCGACGCCGGCGAAGTCCTCCCAAATGAGGGCGGGGACGTGTGCCCGCCCGAGCTCGCAGATGCGGTCGCTGCAGTGCCAGCCGATGTTGATGCGTCCATCCCGGCTGACACCGAGCTCGTTTTCGGAGAGCGCCCAGTCGAAGTCGGTCACTCGCTCCTCGTAAGTAAAGTGGGTCACCACCGTGCTCATCCTCGTTGCCTCCCTCTGCCCGACTCCCGTCGGGACTCCAGGACCACGGTCGCGGACGCCAGCTCGGCGGTGTGGGCCAGCGTAACGAAAACCTCGTCGACCGCGAGTCTGTCCGCGAGCTCCCGTGTGGAGCCGTGCAGGACGATGTGCGGCCGTCCGCTCTCTTCGCGGAGCACCTCGGTTTCGCGCCATCTCATCCCGGCGTGTCCGTCCGCACCCAGTGCCTTGAACAGGGCCTCCTTGGCCGCGAAGCGCGCGGCGTAGTGCAGTGCGGGGTAGCGCATCCCCTCGCAGTAGACGATCTCGGCGGGTGTGAAGATTGCATCGCGGAAACCGGCGCCGTCGCCAAGCTCGGCCTCCATCCGCACCACCTCCAGCACGTCGGTCCCGAGGCCGACGATCACGGATGCCCCCTCGCCGGGACGAGTCGGGGGTCTACACTCTGTTGAGACAAGTTCGCTATCATCGACAGTTCACCGAAGCGGTCCTAACGATACGACCGGCCTTTCCCGCATGTCAAGATCTTGTGAGATCATTCGGTTCTGCCAGGTTCCGGGACTCTCGACCTGGACGCGAAGAGGCCGTGACCGGTGCGAGAGACGGGGGCTGATCGAAGGATAGCACCGTCATCGGACTCCACTCCCTCGATCTTGGGTTTGGGTCTCGGTCCGGACTGTCGTACCCTGGGCTGACGGAAGGCAAGGGGGATCCGATGCGCCAATTGTCCGGCTCGACGCGGCGCGGCGCAGGTTTCGACACCAACCTGGCGCACTGGCGGGGCGTTCTCGACGGACTGCATGCGGAAGAGGCGAGTCTCCGCGCCGGCGGCGGTGAGAAGGCGGCCGCGCGGCAGACGTCGCAGGGCAAGATGCTGGTGCGGGAGCGCCTGCGGGCGCTGCTCGACCCCGGCACGCCGTTCCTCGAGCTCGGGGTGTGGGCGGGGTGGGGGATGTACGAGGCGTGGGGTGGCGCCCCGTCGGCTGGGTGCGTGATGGGCATCGGCATCGTCTGCGGCCGCCGCTGCGTCGTCGTGGCCAACGACGCCACGGTCAAGGCCGGGGCGTGGTTCCCGATCACCTGCAAGAAAATCCTGCGGGCGCAGGAGATCGCGCTCGAGAACCGGCTCCCGGTGGTCTACCTGGTCGACTCCGCCGGCGTGTTCCTCCCTCTCCAGGAGGAGATCTTCCCTGACAAGGAGCACTTTGGGCGCGTGTTCTACAACAACGCCCGCCTATCGGCTGCGGGGATCTACCAAATTGCGGCGATCATGGGTCCGTGCGTGGCGGGCGGCGCCTACCTGCCGATCATGTCCGACGAGGCTCTGATCGTGGAGGGGACCGGCTCGATCTTCCTCGCCGGCCCGGCGCTGGTCCGCGCGGCGATCGGTGAGCAGATCGACGCCGAGCAGCTGGGCGGCGCGGAAGTGATGGCCGATGTGGCAATGGTGGTGGATGACCGCTTCCCGGACGACGGGTCGTGCCTCGCAGCAGTACGCAACCGCGTGGGGCAACTCGCCATCCCGCGCCTGGTACCGTTCGACCGCATCGAGCCGGCCGAACCGGCGGTCGACCTGACCCAGATCATGGGCGTGATGCCCACCGACCGCACGCGGCCGTACGACACCTATGCGTTGCTGGCGCACCTTCTCGACCGCTCCGAGTTCGACGAGTATAAGGCGACCTCAGGCCGCACGCTGGTGTGCGGCACGGGCCGGATTGACGGCTGGGCGTTGGGGATGGTCGCAAACCAGCGTGCGGTGGTGGTGCGCAAACGCGGGCTCGATCCAAAGGAGCGCGAGATGCAGATTGGCGGCGTGATTTACGCCGACGCCGCCGACAAGGGCGCACGCTTCGTCGAGCTCTGCAACCAGAAGGGGATCCCGCTGCTCTTCCTCCAGGACGTCACGGGATTCATGGTCGGCTCGCGGGCCGAGCGCGAGGGGATCATCAAGGACGGCGCCAAGATGGTCAACGTTGTGGCCAACAGCGCAGTGCCCAAGATCACCGTCGTCATCGGCAATTCGTACGGCGCCGGGAACTACGCGATGGCCGGGAAGGCATACGGCCCGCGCTTCATCTTTGCGTGGCCGTCGGCGTGCATCGCGGTCATGGGCGGCGAGCAGGCGGCTCAGACTCTGCTGCAGCTCCAGGTCGGTAAGCGCGCCGTGAGCGAGGAGGAGAAGCAGGCCCTGCTCGACGAGATCCGCGCGTGCTACGAGGCGACCGAGGACCCCCGCTACGCTGCTGCGCGCCTCTGGGTGGACGGGATCCTCGACCCCCGTTGCACCCGAGAGGCCGTCTCAGGGTGCATCGAAGCGTGCGCCCATCAGGGGGAGCTCCCTCCGTTCCGATGGGGCGTCCTGCAAACCTGAGAAACCAGTCGACAGTTGACCGTCGACAGTTGACGGTCACAAGCCAACGGCGCACAGCGACTCTGGGCATGGGGGATCTCTGGGTTGGGAGGGCGGACTGTTGACTGTCAACTGTGAACTGTCGACTGTCTCACCGGAGGCGTAGCTTTACGTCTCCGACGCCCGCGTTGGCCCGGATCGTGGACTTGCCCGGGCCGTGAGCCGAGAGCGTGTGGCCGATGAACCCTGAACCCTCGTCGCGGCTGGACGGCGTGCGCAGGCTGACGTCGCCTACCCCGCACGCCGCATGCACGTCCCCGAAAGACTGGTATTGCCCCTCGACCCGGACGTCCCCGACACCGACCTCGACCCTCACGTTGCCGGTGAGGTCGAGCACCGTGATGTCCCCCACCCCGAGTTTGACCGACACGCCAGACGCGGACGGCACGCGCACAGTCCAATCCTCGACCCAGTGCGCGCCGTCACGCTGCTCCGGAGTGAGGGAGAGCGTCAGCTCGGAGCCGGACACGCGAGCCTGGAGGTCGGTGCTTTCGACTTCGCGCTTAGCCTGCCGGTCGCTGAAGAAGAACCCGTCCTTGGACCTGATTTCGACCCGCACGGTGATCTGATTGCCGGTATCGCCCTGGATCTGAATGTCGCCGATTCCCGCCTTGATGGTGACCTCGGCCAGCCCCTCCGCGGGGCGAGAGAGGTTGAGCGTTTTCAGGGCCTCGCCGGTAGTGATCGTCGCAGCGAGCCACATTGCCAGAGCGAGTGCGATGCGGCGCATCGGCGTGTTCCTCCAACCCCTTAAACGTGCTTCGCCGAGCGGGGGTTCTCGCCCGGGGCCGGGTTTCAGCCGGGGACGAACGGGTTGTTCGCCTTTTCGCTGCCGATCGTGGTCTCCGGTCCGTGGCCCGGGACAACGCGCGTGGCATCGGGAAGGCGGTAGAGCACCTCGCGGATCGAGCGTTCGAGCTGCTCGAACGAACCGCCCCACAGATCCGTGCGCCCCACGGAGCCGGCGAACAACACGTCGCCCACCACGGCCAAAGGTACCAGCGGATCCTCGCGGATGAGGACGACATGGCCGGGCGAGTGGCCGGGGCAGTGGCGCACGAGCAGGCTCTCTTCCCCGATCGGGAGCGTCTCGCCGTCGTGCAGGAGCTGCTCCGCGGGGACCACCTCCGGGGCCGGGAACCCGAATGCGCTCGCTTGGCCCGGCAAATTCTCGTAGAGGGGAAGCTCGTCCGCATGCATCATGAGCGGGGCTGCAGGGAACGCTCTCTTGAGCGCGGCGACCCCCCATGCGTGGTCCAAGTGAGCATGGGTGAGCACGAGGGCAACGGGCCGAAGCTTCTCGTGGCGCACCGCCTCGATCACCGCATCGGGCTCGAACCCGGGGTCGACCACGGCCGCGAAACCCGTGGATTCGCATGCGAGAAGCACGCACCGTGCCGCGAACGGCCCCAACTCCAGCGAGACGACCCTCACGCCCCTCCCGAGCAGAGCTCGGCAACCAGGCCCTGCAGGAGGGTCTGCAGCCGCGCGCGAGCAGCCTCGCCGGCCTCCAGGACCTCCGTGTGGGTGAGAGGGCGCCCCGCGATCCCTGCGGCCATATTGGTGGCGAGCGAGAGCACGAGAACGCGCATGCCGAGGTGGCGGGCAGCAATCACCTCCTGCACGGTGGACATGCCGACGACGGTGCCTCCCATTCTGCGGTACGCCTCGACCTCTGCCGGCGTCTCGTAATTTGCTCCCAAGGTGGCGACGTACACCCCTTCCGTCACGGCGAACCCGGCTTCGCGCGCGCACCGCACCGCCACGGCCCGCAGATTTGGGTCGTAGGCATCGGTGAGGTCGGGGAAAGTCGGCGGGCGCCATCGAATCCACTCGCCCATCAGCGGGCTCGTGCCCTGGAAGTTGAGATGGTCCCGAACCACGACCAGGCTGCCGGGCAGTGCAGCGCGGTCCATCGAACCGCTGGCGTTGGTCGCGACGTACACCGGAGAACCGAGGAGGCCGGCCAGCCGGGGAATCGCGGCCACCTGGGCGGCGCTGTAGCCCTGGTACAGGTGAAAGCGGCCGTTGAAAACCAGGAGCTCCGCGTCGCCCCGCCGCCACACGGTCACAGTGGGGGTGTGGCCCGGCAGCTCGAAAACCGGGAACGGAAAGACCTCGGCGTACGGGGTTTCCGGGCCCTTCTCCCAGCCCGGCGCCGCGAGCGAGATCCCAGAGCCCGCGACGAAGGCCCCGACGAGCTTTCCGGTCGCGAGACGATCCGCGAAGGCGTGGGCGGCCTCTTCGAGCAGGCGAGGCGTGAAGATCTCCATGATGGGCAAGGATACCCCAAGCGGGACCTTGGGAAACGACAGGGCTCGAGATGCTTGGGAACCTAGTTCACGCGTGCGGTTCACTCCCTGCCGGAGTACCTCTCGCCGGCCTCAATCCGGACGGCCAGAACATTGCCAGGCGGTGGCAGGGGGCAGGTCGCGAACGGCGTGAAGGCGCACGGCGGGTTGGTCGCCTCGTTGAAGTCCAGCACGACGGTGCTCGAGCCTTTGGCAGGCGCCGGCGCGTCGAGGAACCGGCCGGCACCGTAGGTTTCGTGACCGGCGGTCGCATCGCGGAACACGAAGAAGAACGTCGGGTCTTCGGGCGACGTTACAAACGGCTCGAGCGCCAGCGCTCTGCCCGCGAGCGAGAACCGAAGGAGGCCCGGCACGAGCATCGTCTGAGCCGGGCCCTGGGCAGTGGCCACGCCGACCCGGCGCGGCGCGGAGTAGGGCTCGAACGTTCCCTGCACGCGGTAAGAGGCATCGATCGGGAAGCTCTCGATCCCCTTGAAGCGCAGGCGGCCGGGGTTGTTGGCGTCCTTGACGCGGATCGCGAGCTTGCCGCCGCGGTCGATGACATAGAGGCTCACGGAGCCGACGTGGAGGGTGTCGGGATCTCCCCCGGCATGGTTGCTGCGCAGGGGCCGCTCGCCGGCCGGCTTCCCGTTGAGGGTGACGCCGGAACCGGGCAGTGACCGTGCGAAGACGGTGCCGTCGGCGCGTAGTTCGATCGTGCCGGCGACCTCGGGCGTGCTTGCACCGGGCAAAACGATCTCGTTCGCGGCGCCGGCGCCGAAACGACTCTCGCCCAGCTTGAGCCAGAACAGGCCGGTAACGGAGAGCCACCCGTCGTCCGCCTTCAGGGCGGCCAGTCGTCTGGCGCGCCATGCCTCAATCCGGGCGGTGTAGTCGGGGTCCACCAGCGGCCTGCGGGCACACGAAAGAGCCAGGGCGGTCGTCGCGGTCAGAACCACCGCAACCGAGGCATACATCGGTCGGCGCCGGGTCATGGACATCTTGTACCATGCCGACCCGGCGCTGGGAATTCCTGGCGGCGGCACCGCGCTTCGCATGGCGTCGTCGAGTGCGGAAACGCCTTGGTGGAGTATCCTCGACACCATCGGACCACACGCTGCAGCACGATGAAAGGGGATCAGGACATGAATCGGGCTCTCGTCGGTGGGATCGTCACGCTTCTCTTCGCACTCCCGGTTGCGGCGGACGACGCCGCCCAGAAGCCGTGGGCCGGGTCGCTCGGCCTGTCGCTCCTGGCAACCACGGGAAACTCCGACACGCAGTCGCTCGGGTTTGAGTTCGGTCTGAAACGAATACCGGACCCCTGGGGGCTCGAGGTCGCGGCAAAGTACCTCCGCGCGACGAAGGACGGCGTCACGGACGCCGAGCGCTACCTTGCGGGCGTGCGCGGCACGAGGTCCCTGAACGACCGCTGGTCGGTGTTCGTCGGGGCGAGCGGCGAGCGCGATACCTTCGCGGGCTTCGACCTGCGCGGGATCCTCGAAGGGGGCGCAACGTACAAGTTCCTCACCGGCCCCGTGCACGCGCTGGCTTTCGACGGCGGCCTCACGTGGACCAAGTTAAACCCGGTCTCCGGCAGCAACCGCTCGTTCGTGGGCGGAATCCTGGGCGCGGCCTACCAGTGGACGCTCTCCAAGACATCGGCGTTCACCCAGAAGTTGCGGTGGTATCCGGACTTTGACGAGACCAGCGATTGGCGCGCGACCTCGGAGACCGCCCTGAAAGCCTCGCTCACCGACACGCTTGCGCTCAAGGCGGCGTACGAGGTGCGCTACAGCAACCAACCTGTCCCGGGGTTCCACAAGACCGACACGGCCTCGACTGTCTCCCTCGTCGCCTCGTTCTGAGGCTCCTGGCGCCGCCGAAGCGTGGAGAGGACGGGGCCTGCGGGGCCGCTACTGGAGTCGAGCTCATCAGCGCCGGATTAGGGCTTTTACGATCGGGTAGTCGGCATCCCGCAGCGAGCCGGCACGGATGCATCGCACCGCGCCGCCCGGCGCCGCGATGACCTGCAGTGGGATCGAGTCGGTCGGAGCGCCGGGGAAGCCCGCGAGCCACCGGGCGAGACCCTCTGACGAGGCAAGACGTAGCGAGGTGCCGGGCGCGACGTCGGGGTTCTCGCTCAGGAAACGCGTGAGGTCCCTCTCCCGTTCGTCGACCGAGAGGAACCAGAGATCCACGACCTCGCCGTCCCTCGCGAGTTGCTTCTGCCAGGACAGCAGCAGCGGCATCTCGCGCCTGCAGGGTCCGCACCAAGTCGCCCACAGGTTGACCCAAACCCAGCGGTCGGTGGGCAGGGAGGGCACCGTTTCGCCGGGGCGCGCCGGTCTCACCGTGGGCAGGGCAAATCTCGGCGCATTAGCGTCGGTGTAAAAGGCATCGCACCATCGATGCGGGCCGGGCGCCTGGCCGCTCGCCGCGACGCTCTCAGTTCGGGAGAGCCGAGGCTTCTCCCCGCCGCCGCACGCGACCGCGAGCGCAGCCAACGCCGCGACGGCAAGGAGGCCTCGCTTCACAGCCGGCAGTCGATCCAGGCGATGAACGCCGATCGGTTCAGGTGGGCCGTCGTGCACGCCTCGTTGGGGCGCGAGCGGTGCCACTGGCAGAAGTCCTTGTCGAGCTGGGCGAACTCGGCCCCGAGCCACAGCAGCCCGACCTCCTGGTCGAGATCGGGGTCGGAGAACCTCGAACGAATGTGGTCGAGCACCGCCTGAGCGCGCTTGCGCGAGAGCTCGCGGTTGTAGGCGAGCGCGCCTTCGGGAGAGGCGCGCGACACAACGAGGAAGTACGACGCACCCCGCTGGGCGGCGAACGTCCTGTCGAGGAGCGCCAGCGCCTCTCCGTCGAGGTCGGCGCTGTCCTGGTCGAACTGGATGATCGCCGCGCGGTCCGAGAGCGGGACGAACAGGGCGTTGAAGTCCTCGCCCGACATCGCCGCGACGCTACGCGCCTGCATCGGCTGGCAGCCGCGCTGCGAGCCGCCCTTGATGAGCCCGCACGAGGTCAGGACGCGGCGCAGGATCTGCTTCAGAGCGCCGGTGCAGTACCCCTCGTCCGCTGCGCTCGCGACCGCAGCGCCGGGCCCCTTGCCTGCCGATTGGATCTCGGCGAGTCGGGAGGACGCGGAGTGAACCCAGAACGCTACCGTCCCCGAGAGCAGCGCCAGCACCACGAGAAAGAGCACGAGGTGAGTCCGGTTTGTCGTCATTCCCTCACCTCACCGTCGTCCGGCAGGTTGTGGCGCCGAAAGCAGGCGTGCGAGGACGAACTCGAGGCCGAGATCCGTGTCCTCCTCGCACACCTTCTGTCCTCGCACGAATAGTTGCGGGGTCTGGACCGGCAGCGAGTTTGCCACCGCCCACCGCAGCGAGCGGTTGAGCCTGGCCTTTACGGCTGGCCTGCCGAGGCAGTCGCCGAGCTCGGGGAATTGCTGCCGGATCCGGGTGTAGAGCCGATTCGTGTCGCTGCCGAGATCCCGCAACTCGGCCTGGTTCGCGAACGCCCACTCGAGGACCTCGTGCGCCCTGACGCCGCCGCACAGCACGGCTTCGCTGACCGCGCACGCCCCCGGGTGGAGCGACTCGTTGACCATCCAGTTGCACTCCTTGTCGAGCGGGAAAAGGACCAGCTCTCGCTCGAGCCGCTCGGAAAGCCCGCTGGACGCCAGCCGCTGGGAGAACCCCTTGCATGCCGGGCACAACGGGTCGAGCACCTCGACGGCCGGCACCCCGCCGGCGGGCGACGTGAGCTTGACGCGCACGTTGTACCGGTCCTCGGGGTGGAGCAATTCGCCGCACCGGGCGAAGGTGTCCGCGTACGCCGGCTTGAGCGCCACGTAGAGCAACACGGGCACTGCGACGAAGACGACGCCCTCGAGGAAGGCGATTGCGTGCCTGCCCAGCCTGGTGGGTGATGTTATAGGTCCGCGAGTTGCGTTCCGGTGCGCCAGGATCGCGCACAGGAAGGCCCCGATCGAGGCGACGTAGATGCCGACGCACAGCTTGCACACCGACCCCACGCGCAGCACCGCGATCAGGAAGTAGGCAATCGAGGTCAGGACGGGAAGCAGGGTGGCCGCGATCAGGAATCCGGTTTCCTGCGGATCCTCGGTCCGGTGTCGGAGGAGGAGGTCGCCCGCCCGAAACAGGATGAACGCAAACACCGCCAGGGCCGCGAGCGAGATCGGGACGCCGCCCCAGGTCCAAGTCCGCAGCACGGCGGAGTATGGGCTCATCAGCACCGCATGGCACCCTGACACGCCGGTGGTGTCCGCCGCGCCGAGGCCGGGTACGAACGAGCACGTCACCGAATGGACTTGCCTGTCGAGGAAGGCGATAAAGTCCGCGGTCGAGACTGCGGAAAAAACGACGCCGGCGAGAGCGAAGACGGCCAGCGCGACGACGGCGCCCGGACGCGATTTGTTCACGGTGTGGGCCCTCCGGCGGCCATCAGCGTGAAGGGCGAGGCGCTCTTCACCTTGCCGGATGGTAGCACCGGCACGTTGGCGGTCAAGCGGCGGCGACGCGCCCGCATCGCTCGGGCTGAAACGCCGTGACCGATTGATGCGACGGGGTTTGCGCCTCGGCCGAGCCGACTGCCACATGTTAGAATGCGCCGCTTTGGCGCGCCGGCAAGCGGCACGCGGAGGTGCCGTGGAACCGTTGGAGACTTTGCGAGCGCACCGCCGGGGCAAGCTCGACGAGCTTCGGCGCCGAGGGCTGGACCCGTACCCCCCACGCTTCCCCGTGGACGGAAGGGTCAGCGAAGTCGTTGCGCGCTATGCCGATCTCGATGCGGCGGCCCTCGAGATTCGCGCAGCACGGACTCGGGTCGGCGGCCGCGTCACGGCGATCCGCACCCACGGCAAGGCGGCGTTCCTCGACCTCTCCGACGGCGACGGCCGCATCCAGGTGTACGTGAAGCGAGACGTGGTCGGGGCCGAGGCGTTCGGGCTCCTCGAGACGCTCGACCTCGGCGATTTCTGGGGGACCGAGGGCGTGCTGTTCCGGACCAGGACAGGCGAGCTCACCGTGCGGTCCGAGAGCCTGACCGTGCTCTCCAAGGGCTTGCAGCCCTGGCCGGAGAAGTGGCACGGCCTCACCGATCGCGAGTTGCGTGCGCGTCAGCGGTACCTCGATCTCGCAACGAACCCGGATTCGCGCAAGGTGTTCCAGGCTCGGGCCGCAATCGTGCGAGCGATTCGCTCTTTTCTCGACGGGCGAGACTTCACCGAGGTCGAAACCCCGATGATGCAGCCGATTCCCGGCGGCGCCAGCGCCCGGCCGTTCGTCACGCACCACAACACGCTCGACATGGACCTCTACCTGCGAATCGCCCCCGAACTGTATCTGAAACGGCTGGTTGTGGGCGGGTTCGAGCGCGTCTACGAGATCAACCGCAACTTCCGGAACGAGGGAATCTCCACCCAGCACAACCCCGAGTTCACCATGCTGGAGTTCTACTGGGCCTACGCCAGCTACGAAGACCTGATGGCCCTCACCGAGGAGATGCTTTGCGGCATCGCGGAGACCGTGGCGGGCGGTACCGTGTTGCCTTGGGGAGAGCGTACGATCTCGCTCGCACGGCCGTGGGCGAGGGTGTCGATGCGCGATGCGGTACTGGCCCACTCCAGCCTCGGTCCGGAGGACCTCGGCGAGCGGTCGCGCCTCGAGGCGGCCGCCCGTCGGTACGAGATCGCGGACGTGCACCGGCTGTCGTCGGGCAAGCTGTTGGCGGAGCTATTCGAGGCGACGGCGGAGGCCTCTCTTCAGGATCCGACGTTCGTGACCGATTTTCCCGCCGACATCTCGCCGCTCGCGAAGCGCAAGCCCGGCGAGCCAGACCTGACCGAGCGTTTCGAGCTGTACGTCGCCGGCATGGAGCTCGCCAACGCCTTCACGGAGCTTAACGACCCTGACGACCAGCGCCGGCGGTTCGAGGAGCAAGCGCGTCTCGGCGGCGGGGTGGTGGACGAGGACTACATCATGGCGCTCGAGCACGGCATGCCGCCGACGGCCGGAGAGGGGATCGGAATCGACCGTCTCGTCATGGTGCTCACCGATTCGCACTCCATCCGCGACGTTATCCTGTTCCCTCTGCTGCGCCCCCGCGAGGGATGATGGAACGAGTCGACAGTTCACAGTTGACAGTTCACAGTCCCGGCCGGAGCTCGAGGCTGGGTCGCCATTGGGGGTCCGAACCGAGCGTCTTCACTGTCAACTGTCGACTGTCAACTGTGGACCGGGTGGGTGGGAGGGCGGCTTGAGGAGCGTGCTGGGCTTCGTCGCGGGGCGGTACCTCCTCGGCCTCCGCCGCCGGACGCACGTCGCGGCGGTGAGTGCAATCTCATTTGGGGCCATGGCGCTGGGGGCGGCGGCCCTGGTGGTGACGCTGGCGCTTCTGGAGGGTTTCCAGTCCACGATCCGGGCCCAGCTTGCCGAGGCGGGCACGCACGCAGAGCTGCGGCCGCGCGTGGGTCGCGCCCTGCCCGAGGGCGACTGGCTGGCGAGACTGCGGAAGCGCCATCCGGAGCTCGAGGTGCGGGCGTCGGCCGGCGGCGCGGTGTGGTGCCTCGGTCCGGACGGAGCTGTCCCGGCCGAACTGGAGGCGGTGGACACTCTGTCCCGCATAGAGGTCAATAGGGTCCTGGCGGCGCGGTTGGGTGTTGGTGCCGGTTCGGAGATCACGATCGCGAGCCCGCGACTGGTGCTGACGCCGCTGGGACCGGTGCCGACGCGGCGCCGTGTGGTAGTGGGCATAGTCAATCCCGTGCAGCCCGGGGACGACCGCGCGGTGGTTTTCGCTCCGGTGAGCGTGGGTGCCGCACTGCTCGATCTCGGCGCCCCACGGAGGGTGGTGCTGCGGGCGAAGGACCCGCGCCAGGCCTGGCGGGTGGCATCGGTTGTGCAGGGCGAGGTGCCGGAGGGGGTGGAAGTGGTGTCGTTCGCGGCGTTGAACCGTCCTCTTCTGGCCGCACTTGCGCTCGAACGAGCCATGATCGGGTTCGGCGTCGCGCTCGTGATGGTCGTTGCGGCGCTCAACCTGCTGTGCAACCTGGCACTGCTGGCGGCCGAGAAGCGTGCCGATGTGGCACTGCTCACCGCGCTCGGAATGACCCCTTCACGGGTGCGGCGCCTCTTCCTGCTGCTCGGCCTCGGCGTCGGAGCTCTGGGCGGAGTCCTGGGCACCGCACTCGGCGGCGTCGCCGCGGAGGTCCTGGACCGGACTCATGCGCTGCCCCTCCCACGCGGTGTCTTCATTGTCTCGCACGTCCCGTTCCGCGTCACCCCCGCCTCGGTCGCGATCGTGCTGACCGTCTCGTTGGTCGCAGCTCTCCTCGCGTCGATTGCCCCGGCGCGCGCCGCCTCGAGGAGAGACGTACTGGAAGGGCTGCGGTATGAGTAAGAGATGTGGCATGGCGTATGGGCGAGTCCCACCTCTGGCGGAACGAGCGGGGGGCCCGGGGGGCCTAGAGTTCCGCCAACGGCGGGATGGGATCCCTCGCCCGGATAACGGGCTGCGGTATGAGTGACGAGCTGGTTGTCGCCCATGGTCTGCGAAAAGGGTACGGCGCCGGTGAGCGCCGGGTCGAGGTGCTTTGGGGCCTCGACCTCGCAGTGGCGCACGGTGAGATGCTCGCGGTCGTTGGGCCATCCGGCGTCGGCAAGAGCACTCTGCTGCACCTGCTCGGCCTCCTGGACCGCCCGGACGCCGGTGAGCTGCGTCTGTTCGGGATCGACGTGGCCGCTTTGTCGGTCGATGAGAGAGCGCGCTGGCGCAACCGCCGAATCGGGTTCGTGTTCCAATTTCACGCCTTGCTGCCGGAATTCACTCTCGAGGAGAATGTGGCGATGCCCCTGCTGATCGCGGGGGAGGGCCATTCAACCGCGTTCGCGGCGGCTGCCGAACTCATCGAGGAAGTCGGACTTGGCCCACGCCGGAGCCACTTCCCCGACGAGCTCTCGGGCGGGGAGCAGCAGCGCGGTTCGGTGGCCAGGGCGCTGGTCGCCAAACCGGAGCTCCTGTTGGCCGACGAACCGACCGGCAACCTCGACGCCACGAACGCCGAGCACCTCTTCGGAGTGTTGCGGCAGCTGCATTTGAGCCGACGCCTCACGAGTGTTATCGTGACGCACAACGAGGCCCTGGCCGGTCGCTGTGGACGCACACTGCGACTGACCGGGGCCACTGTCGAGGAGGCATGCTCGAAAACCTGACCGAGAGGGCTAGGCGGACTCTCTTTTTCGCTCGCTACGAGGCGGCCCGGGCGGGAGCCCAGGCCATCGCCTCCGAGCACATCCTCCTCGGCTTGTTGCGCGAGAGCGACGAGGTCGTGGAGCAGCTGCTGGTGCGCTTCCAGCTTTCTGGCGAAGAGTTGCGCCAGGAGCTCGGCGCCGTTTCGAGGGTGGCCGACACGCAGGCGCCCGCCGATCTCCCCCTTGCAGACGACAGCCGCCGCATCCTGCTGCTCGCCACCCACGAGGCGGAGGTCCTGGGCCAGTCCGCCGTGGGCAACGAGCATGTGCTTCTCGCGATGCTGCGCCTTGAGTCGTGCGCGGCGGCGCGGGCCCTCGGCCGCCATGGGATGTCGCTCCTGGCAGCCCGCGAGGAGCTTGGTGAGATCTGGCGCGACCGCGACGTCAAGAAGGGCAAGCGCGAGCTTGCGGCTCTCGGCGAGTTCGCCCGCGACCTCACGGAGTTCGCCACCACCGGGGGTTTCGATCCTCTGGTTGGACGCGAGGAGGAGATCGATCGCATCGTCCAGATCCTCCTGCGCCGGACGAAGAACAATCCGGTTCTGCTGGGCGAGCCGGGCGTTGGGAAGACCGCTATCGTGGAGGGTCTCGCGCAGAGAATCGCGTCGGGGCGCGTACCGGTGCAGCTGGCGGACCGGCGAATTCTCGCGCTCGACCTTCCGCTGGTAGTGGCCGGCACCAAGTACCGCGGACAGTTCGAGGAGCGCCTCAAAGCGATCCTCAAGGAACTTCGCGAGAACCCCGAGATCATCGTCTTCATCGACGAGCTCCACGTGCTGATCGGAGCCGGGTCCGCCGAGGGCTCGCTCGATGCAGCCAACATCCTCAAACCGGCGCTATCTCGTGGAGAGATCACCTGCATCGGCGCAACCACGCTCAAGGAGTACCGGAAGTACATCGAAAAGGACCGCTCCCTCTCCCGCCGCTTCCAGCCGGTGGCCGTGCAGCCTCCCGACGAGGAGGCGACGCTCGTGATCCTCCAGGGCGTGAGGGACCGGTACGAGAAGTTCCACAAGGTCCGTTACACCGACGAAGCGCTGCGGGCAGCTGTCACGCAGTCTGGACGCTACATCACCGACCGGTATTTCCCCGACAAGGCGATCGACGTGCTCGACGAGGGCGGAGCCCGCGTCAAGCTCCGTGGGGCCGCCTCGACCGAGCACCTGCGCCAGAAGCAGAGCGAAGCGAGTCGGGTTGTGCGGGAGATGAAGCGGGCGATCTCGGCCAAGGACTTCGAGGGCGCGGTCAGGCTCCGAGAGCGCGAGCTTTCCCTCCGCTCGGAGATCAAGAAGATCTCGCAGGCTCAACCGATGCAGGAGCCGGTTGCCGAGGTCGGGCGCGCCGAGGTCGAGGAGGTGATCGCGTCGTGGACCGGGATCCCGATCACGACGCTGCGAGAGGACGAGGCAGATCGCCTCGCGCGCATGGAGGAAATCCTTCGCCAGCGCATCGTCGGGCAGCAGGAAGCGATCTCCGCCATCGCTCGGGCGATTCGGCGCTCGCGTCTAGGCGTGACTCGCGGGCTTCGCCCAATCGGTTCGTTCCTCTTCCTCGGGCCCTCTGGGGTAGGGAAGACCGAGGCGGCCCGCCAGCTCGCCCGGTTCCTCTTTCACTCGGAAAAGGCCCTCGTACGTTTCGACATGTCTGAGTACATGGAGAAACACGCCATCTCGAAGTTGATCGGCTCGCCCCCCGGCTACGTTGGCTTCGAGGAAGGGGGGCAGTTGACCGAGCGCGTGCGGCGCCAGCCGTACTCGCTGATCCTGCTCGACGAGATCGAGAAGGCTCACGCCGACATCGCCAACCTCCTGCTCCAGGTCCTCGAGGACGGCATTCTGACCGATGCGTACGGCGATCAGGTCGACTTCAGGAACACGCTCATCATCATGACCTCCAACCTTGGTACGAGGGAGCTTCTGGCGGGGGGTGCCCAGGTCGGGTTCGCCGAGAGCGGCGGCACGCCGTCCCATCCGGAGATCCGCGAGGCAGTGCTTCGCGAGCTGAAGCGCCAGTTTCCGCCTGAGTTTCTCAACCGACTGGACGACGTCGTGGTGTTCCACCCGCTCCAACTGGACGAACTCCACGAGGTGGCGCAGCTGCTCGTCGGGGACGTCGTTGCCCATCTGGCCGGACGCGGGATCACGTTGGAGGTCCCGGCGGCCGCCATCGAGTGGCTGCTCTCTCACGCGGGCGGCGAGGCATCGGCGGGCGCCCGGCCGCTGCGCCGCGCCGTCGTGCGGCACCTGGAGGACGCGGTATCGGACTACCTGATCTCGCACCGGCACTCGAGCTGCGAGGTCCTGCTGGTATCCGTTGAAGGGGAACGCCTGGTTGTGGGGGCGCGGGAGGGTGTGTGCGAAGAGTAGCGGCCGCAGTGCTCGTCGTCCTTGCATGTGCCGTCGGGGTCGCGGGTGGCGATGACTCCAGCCCAGCCGGCGAAACCCCCAAGGTCACGGCGACCCCTACGCCCGCCGAGACACCCAAACCTGCCGTGAAGCAGGATGCCGCACCACTCGCGAAGCCAGACGCGATACCCCAGGCGAATCAACCAGCCCAGGTGCAGCCGGCGAAGAACCGCGACGCCTCGACGCCCGGAGACCCCTCGCACCCCGTGATAGCGGAGATCAAGATTGTGGGCGGTGCAACGATCACCGCAGAAACCGTCGAGTACTACCTCAACGTGTCGGAAGGCGATCCCTACGACCCGTCCGCAATAGCCAGGAGCTTCGGTCGTTTCTGGGACTCTGGTCTGGTCGAGGACCTCAAGATCGAATCCGAGGAGATCGCGCCCGGGAAGGTGCGCCTCATCGTCACGGTGCGCGAGCGCCCTAAGGTGACCGAGTTTCTTTTCGAAGGCAACAAGAAGCTATCCACCTCGACGATCAAGGAGAAGCTCGATACAGCGAACGTGACGATCAAGCGGAACGTGCCGCTGAGGGCCTCCGAGCTCCAGCGCCTCAAGCAGGCCATGCTAGACGTCTACGCCAAGGAAGGGTACCCGAGTGTGCTCGTGGACCCGGTGGTCACCGAGACCGGCCCGAACCAGCGAAAGGTGACGTTCAAGATCGACGAAGGCGCCAAGATCAAGATCGGCACTATCCGCTTCGAGGGGAACAAGGTCTTCTCGGATAGGAGGCTGCGAGGGGCGCTCAAGAAGACGAAGCAGAAGTCACTGATCTGGATGTTCAGCAAAAAGACGATCTGGAGCAAAGAGACGTGGGGCGAAGACTCGGAGAACCTCAAGAAGTTCTACATGAACCATGGGTATAAGGACATCGTGGTCGGGGAGCCCAAGATCGAGCTGATCGCCCGCAACCCGCAAGGGAGAACCCAGAAGGAGAAGAAGTTCCGGATGGTCGTGGTGATCCCCGTCCAGGAAGGCAAGCAGTTCAAGATGGGCGATCTGTCGATCAAGGGCAACACGGTGTTCCTGTCGGACGGGCTCCGAAAACTGTACGAGGTCAAACCCGGCAAGATCTACAACTACTCCAAGGTCGAGGAGGGCAACGAGGCCGTCCGCAATCTCTATCAAGCGCGCGGCTACATCTACTCCTATACCAATCAGGTCCTGGTCGAGCGTAAGGACAAACCCGACACGGTGGACGTCGTGGTGAGCGTCTTCGAGGGTGACCGTTTTCGACTGGGTCGGATCGAGTTCGCGGGCAACAAAAAGACCCAGGAAAAAGTGATGCGGCGGGAGATCCGCCTCTTCGAGGGCGACTGGATGAACATGGGCGGGTTCAAGAAGTCCATGTTCAAGGTCAACCAGCTCGGCTACTTCAAGCTCAAGGAAGACCCCGTCGAGTTCAAGTTCGACGACAAAAACCACACGGTCAACGTCACGATCAAGGGTGAGGAGACCGGCCGGACCGACGTTCAATTCGGCGCCGGCTACTCGGAGCTCGAAGGCTTCTTCGGGCAGGCCAGTTTCAACACCCGGAACTTCCTCGGGCGAGGCGAGACGTTCGGCATCGGCTTGCAGGCGGGCGCGACCGGCAAGAGCTATACGCTCTCGTTTTCGGAGCCCTACTTCCTCGACAAGCGGATGATGATTGGGGCCTCGATTTACAACCAGACGTTGGACTACTCCGCCATCACGTCGCTGCTAAGCGACTACCAGCGGAGCGGCAAGGGCGGGTCACTGGTTTGGGGGCTCGGAGTCTCAGACTTCGGGAACTTCTCGATCACCTACAGCTACGAGGATGTCTACGCGAAGTACAGCACCAACCGCACCCTGTCACCCGACAGCAACCTCGACTATCCGCATCGTCAGCCGATACCGACCCCATACAAGGACATCCCAGGCGAGAGCAAGTTCTACGAGATCTACAGGGGCATCACGTCGGCGCTCACCCCGGCGTACGGTTACGATTCGCGCGACGACCCGTTCGACCCGAGCCAGGGGGTTTCGTACTTCCTCCGGTTGCGGTACGCGGGCGGGGCACTGGGTGGGGACTTCCACTACCTGCGTCCCGAGTGGGGCATGGCGCTGTTCGACCCGCTGTCGAAGCGAACGATCTTCGCGTTTAATTTCGAGGGTGGCATAATCAGGCCGTTTGGCGGGTTCACGATTCCGTTCTACGACCGCTACCGCCTTGGAGGCGAGCGTTCGCTGCGCGGCTTCGAGTGGTACTCGGTTCTGCCGCGCACCAAGACCGGCGCGTATTTCGTGGACGCGAATGGCGTGCAACTCGGCGGCGACCGGTACTTGCAGGCCAATATCGAATACCAGATCAAGCTCGGCGGTCCGCTCAAGCTGATCTTCTTCTCGGACATCGGAAACACGTGGTACGAGACACAAGGGTGGGACCTGGGCCTCATGCGGTACTCGTACGGGGCGGAACTGCGGGTCTTCCTTCCCATCTTCCAGGCTCCGTTGCGTTTCATCTACGGCATCAACCCGCACCCGTTCTCGGACGAGAAGAAGGGGAACTTCCTGTTCTCGATCGGCAGTACGTTCTGAGGCAGTGCAGAGTTGAGAGTGAAGAGTTAAGAGTTAGAGGATCTCCGCGAGGGAAGTGAGGGGGGTCGGGCATTGCGCGGCCCTTCGCACGTTTAGTCCCCGTGGCCCGGCTGCGAGTCTTGGGTCTCTCCGACTCTTCATACGTAGTTGCGTTCATAGGTATCCTTATGGTATGTTTCCCCCGGTGTTTGAAGAAAGGGGGAAAGCATGCGAAAGCCGACGGCGTTGTCGGGGGACGCGATCGAGCGGGTCGGGGCACTGCTGGGCCGGACGAGGACGAAGGCGGATTTTCGCCGGGTGCA
>Ga0182019_10000132_pt1 | contig 35704 bp, 36 predicted proteins | sample 812E2MmetaG_FD_120483 | JGI IMG/M metagenome (GOLD analysis project Ga0182019, IMG submission 120483) | Permafrost microbial communities from Stordalen Mire, Sweden - 812E2M metaG | ecosystem: Environmental > Terrestrial > Soil > Wetlands > Permafrost | place: Sweden: Stordalen | collected...
TCGCATCGAGGAAGCACACTTGTTCGATCTCTTTCCCGAGACGTTTCACATCGAATCGGTGATGCTGCTGGCGCGCTGACCGCTTTCACGTCGCCCAGTTCCTCCTGGAAGACGGGTGGGTTGCCCGAGGGCCCTGGCGCAAGAAACCATGTGCCAGGGCTCCACTCGTTCTTCCGTTTACTTCCAACCATTTGTTCCAAATCTGGTCGAGAAGCGCCTCCTGCTCGGCAAGACCACTTTTGTGCCTCCCCGAGCGAGGCAGGCAATGGACGGACGAAGCCAAATCTTTGCCACAGGAGATCAACGCAGTGACTCCCGACCGGAATCCGCCACGGCAGCCTTTGTTCTGGGCAGCCCTGGTCTTTTCGCGTGGACTGATTCCTGCGCAACGCGACGCGCACCGAATACCAGCGCTCGGGCACTTATCACGTGCTCGTTGTTTCCGGCATGAACCTGAGCATTCTGGCGCTCGCGATTTTCTGGACATTGCGGCAGTCTCGCGTGGATCCCGCGCTGGCGGCCATCACCACGGTCGTGGTCTCGTTCGCGTATGCGTTCGTGGTGGGGGTCGGTCCGCCGGTGTGGCGTGCTGCGCTAATGCTGGCAACCTACTTAGGCGCGCGTTTGCTGTATCGCGAACGCAACATGATGAACGCCATTGGAGCGGCGGCCTTCGGAATTCTGATCGCCGATCCGCACGCCCTGTTTGGCGCCAGTTTTCAGTTGACGTTTCTTGCCGTCTTCATCATCGCGGGTATCGGCTCGCCGATTCTGGAACGGACAACGCTGCCCTACGCGCGCGGCTTACGTTTGTTGCAAGCTGCCAGCTACGATTTGCACGTTGCTCCGAAGGTGGCACAGTTCCGGCTGGACCTGCGAATGATTGGAGAGCGGCTGGCAAGATTCATTGGCGAGCGCTTCAGCCTGAAAATGCCCGCGATTGTGATGCGCGTGGCCATTGGTTTCGGCGAACTGCTCTTCATCTCGGCGCTGATGCAGGCGGGCCTGGCGCTGCTCATGGCGTATCACTTCCATCGCGCCACCACCATGGGAATGCCAGCCAACCTGGCCGTGATCCCGCTCACCGAGGTGCTGATGCCCGCCGCCGCCGTCGGCCTGGGATACATCTCGACCACGCTAGCCAAGCCGGCAGTTTGGATATCCGGCTTAGCGCTCGAGGGAATAGCAGGAACGGTGCACTGGCTGGGTAGTGCACCGACCGCCGACCTGCGCGTGGCCATGCCCTCGCTCGCCATGATTCTGGCTTCAATCGCCGCGCTGACACTCGCGATGCTAACGGCCCGGCGCGCGCGCTGGGCTGCGGGCGCGTCTGTGGCGTTGCTGTTCGGCATTGCAGCCTGGATCGCCTTTGTCCCCTCGCGCCCTCGTCTTCGCACCGGCGTGATGGAGATGACGGCCATCGACGTCGGACAAGGTGATTCCATTCTGCTAATGACCCCCGAGGGCCGTGCCCTGCTCATCGATGCCGGAGGCCTGCCACGGTGGATGCATTCGGATTTCGATCTCGGCGAACAGGTGGTCTCTTCTTATCTTTGGAATCGAGGCATCGATCATCTCGACGTGGTCGCGATCACGCATCCTCACGCCGATCACCTCGGCGGAATGCCCGCGGTGATGGCAAATTTCCACCCGCGAGAGCTCTGGCTGAGTATCGATAAGCCGGTGGGCGAATTGGCGCCGATCGTTGCGCAAGCCCAGCGAGCGGGAATGAAAGTGTCAGTGAAGAAAGAAGGCGATCAATTCGACTACGGCGGAGCGAATTTCCACATGCTCGCTCCCGGACGAGACCAAATCACCGGATCGATGCGTCCGAATGACGATTGCCTGGTGTTTACGGCCACGTTTGGCGGGACGGCTGCTTTACTCGAAGGAGACGCGGAGCGCCCGGCGGAGCGGCGCTTGGTGGAAGAGCATCCGGAGGCGATGCTGCTGAAGGTCGCCCATCACGGAAGCGCGAGTGGAACGTCCGCCGATCTGCTTTCGACGGTTCATCCGCGCTATGCGATAATTTCCGCCGGTGTGCGGAATGTCTACGGACACCCCCGGCGCGAAGTGCTGCAGCGGTTGCAGCAGGCCGGGGTGAAAACCTACCGCACCGATGAGGAAGGCGCGGTCAGTTTTTATTTGGACGGACAGGCCGTGATTCCGGACGTCGCGCTTCTCCACTGATATATGGTGTTGTAGAGCGGGGCTTGCCCCGTCTTGGGCGGGCCCGCCCCAACCCGCGTCTCTACAGGAAACTGACTCTCACCCGCTCGCCGTCTCGTCATCGAGCGGCGGCAATTTGCGGTATGCCTCGATAATTTTCCCCGCTTCGAGCGCGTCTTCTTCGCGCACCAGAATGACCGTTCCACCGACGCCGGGAAACGCGTTCTGGACCGCGTCAATGGACTTCAAGTCCGAGTCGATGCCGGCAGATTCGAGCAAGCCCTGCACCACGATGGCTTCGTTTTCCTGTTCGGCGTCGAAAATCTTGACGAGTTTCTCGTCAGGCTCAGGTTGGGGCGGGGTGCTAGTCGGCTCTGGCATGCATCCTCCGTATAAGTGTCTGTTAACAGATTACGGCAGTCACTATGCCCCTGTCTTGCCGGTCTCAAAGGTGTGCGGCCAAGGGCAGCTTGAATCGTGGCCGGGAACTGGCACAATGGCAAACGGGACGCAACGCGGAGGACGTGGTCAACATCCAACAAGCACGGGGGCAGCATGAAAGTTCAACGGGCCGAACCACCAGGCGGAGAACAGAATGAGGGCATGGACGAAGCCCGAAGACTGCGGCGTCTGCAGTTGATGATGAGTATGGTGATGTCGGTCATCAGCCAGGATCCCGATCTGACGCTGGAAGAAGCGGCGGAAATGGCCGCAAATGCCCGCCGCGCCGCCCTGAGCATGTTCCCCGATAAAGAACTTGCCTATGACATTATCTACCGTCCTCGGCTGCAGCGGCTGATGAATGAACGCTTCCGGCTGCAATAGAGGCTTCCAAACACTCTCGCTGGCAGATTAGTCCAAACTTTGGTTTTCATTACTGACGGTTTCTTATATGGCCGATCGTAAGATCGGGTTAAGATTTGCGAGGTTCCAAGCAAGGCCCCGAGGGCTGCCATGAAATTCGTCTGTAGCAGGATCTTCTGCGCCACGTCGCTGGTCTTGCTGTTCTGTGCCGCGGCGCTTGCGCAAGATCCTACCAAGGTCGAGCCCGCACATTACAAGCTGGCTTTTGAGAATGAGTATGTGCAGGTGGTGAACGTCCACTATGGACCGCATGAAAAGTCGAGCCTGCACGCGCATCCCGGAGGCGTAGTCGTCGTTCTCACCGCCGGGCATCTCCGCTTCACCGATGAAGAGGGCAAAACAAAAGAGGTGTTTGCCCAGCCCGGCGATCCCCGGTGGTTCCCGCCCTTCAAGCACAAGGTGGAAAACCTCGGGGATACGGCATACAACGCCGTCTATATCGGAATGAAATCCAAGCGTTTAGCCAACCAGACCGCCTTGAAAACTGAGCCGTCAGAGATGGATGAGCAAACCAAGAAGCTCGTGGCAGAGGCACTTCTGGCCGCGGTGAAGTGAGACATCCATCTTGGAATCTTGCGCGCCACGCTCCCTCCCTTCGTATAGCTATCCCCTGTCCGCCTTGACGGGGTATTAGTCTTCGCGAAAAATTCGGCCACAGTCCGGCTGGCCGGGGACGGTCTGCGGCACCGTAGCCGGGGCGCGCCCTTACCACAGGGTCGTTAGTGTAATGGGGATTCTACGTCAGCAATGAGTGGGTGCCTTTTCCAGTTCGATCCGCAGAGCGCAGAATTCAAGTCCAAAACAAAAACCCGAGCGATTGCGAACCGTGCAAGCAAGATGGATCGTCCTGCCGGGCGCTCGGAACTCGACCTCCATCAGCTCGCCGGGCTGCAGGTTAACCCCAGCATAGATCTCCATGCCGGCGCAGCTTATCTTAGAAACCAATCCGGGCACAACTTTGCTTCTGGCGCCCGGGATCGCAACAAAGACAGGTGTGTGCATGTGATATCGGAGGTATCGGCGAGTGTTGGTCGAGTCCATTTCGAGTTAGTGACCGTCAAATACAATCTACTTGAGCAAGCCGAAGTGCAGCAGGTATGCCGCAATCGCTAAACCGATGGTGAGCAGACCAATCACTCCAGCTAGCTTGAACCGCCAAAAGGCCGGCTTGTTGTTCTGCGCTGACGCAGCGCGCAGTTTCTCAATCCAAGCCAGCTCGGATTTGTTTTGAGACCACTCCCCGATGAGCGCTCCGACACGGCGCTGGTCGTCTGCGGGGAGCGAAATGAAGCGGAAGGGCTGCAACCTATCGCTGACGGGGGGCAGCATCTCTGCTCCTCCGAGCACGGAGCCGGCTTCGGTCAGGAACATCAACCTGACCCGCGATCCTTGGTCGACGGACTTAGAGAGCGAAAGCAGACCACCGGTGACAGAAATCACCTGAAGGTTGGCCCCGATGCGCTGGCCATTTGGAAACCGAAGCACGATCGGATTATTGCCGTCGAGATGAGCGCGGGGGCAGCGCCACGGCATGCGAGATTGGGGAGAGCCGCTCATAATCAGGCATCAGTATCCCGCGGAATTGGTTACTAACAGAAGTTACGTAAGTTTGGGTACGGATGATTTCGGAAGAATGAGAGACTGTTAACTCCACCAAAAACTGGCAAAACAGCTGGGGTTGTTGGTGTAATCGGCGACCATATAAACTTGGCGGGAAAATGTCAGATGGAACGATTTGTTGTGTATTTTCTGCATTTCGTCCGCCTGCGGAACCGGATACTACAGGTCGCGCCCACTGTGATTCTTATAGCCCTTTCCCCATAGCGACAGGATAAGACCACCGATGCTCAGTATCGTGAGTACCAGGGCTTCGGTGCTGGCCCCAAACGTCCCGGTCCTGGAGAGGGGTTTCATATAAACGATTCCTTCTTCGGCGACGTATCCCGCGAAGATCAAGACATACATGAGCGGAATCATCGCGCGATAACGAATCAATACCACCGCAAAAGAGCAGGCCGATCAAGAGCTGGTCAAGCTCCATGCGCGAGAAAAGTACAATCACATTCTGTGCAGCGCCTGCAGGGTAGGTATCGAGTGCGATAGTACAGATCGATTGCGCGCCCCGCCGTCGGCGAAAGAAATATGGACCAAACCTATCGGCTGGTTTGAAATTCTCTCCGAACCGCTTCAACAGCCTCCATGGCGCGGTCTAGGCGGCGGAGATGGCGGGACAAGCTTCGCAGGCAACGGAATATTATGCCGTGCTGGTCAGGAATTGTGAGGGGTCGAGTTCACTGCGCCCGGAACTGGCGCCGGCGAAGCAGGCGGGGGCGGCCCAGAAAGTAGGATCTACTTCTCGATTCTCTGCAGGCGAAACAGCAGCGTGCCCCAACCCAGCTTGACGCGCATTTGCACCGGCGTGTGACTGGGATCCTCCGAATACCACACCCAAACTTTGCCCTTGGATTGAAGCGAGCCGGAAGTAGCTTCGGCCGTGACCATTACGGCAGGGAATGTTCCGGCCGGTACTTTGATCTGCTCGCGCTTGTCCACGTTGGCGCGGACGATCGTAGTCTTCCCGTCACTGATCGGGAACTCATATCTTTCACCGAGTTGCAGCGGCAGCGACTGCAGGTAGTAGAAGCCGGTGATGACGTCGGTGGCACAGCCGGCAAGGTCGTTTTCGACGTGCTTGGTCTCGCTGGTCTTCAGGTTCTTTTCATCGAGCGTACTTTTCTTGCGCGTGTAGTCGAAGTGAATCGAAGTCTCGCGTTTGTGCGCTCCCTCTTCGCTGTGCTTGAAGATCGAGAGTGAGCAGAAAGTCCGGGGATCGAAGCGCGACTCGAAACGGTCATGCACGGGAAAGATGACGTTGACAGGTCCTGAAGATTCGGCGGATGCGGTGACTTTGCGCTCATTCCCCGCAGCTTCCATTTTCACAACCGCGGTTCCGGCGGTGATCAGATGCCACTCGGCCGAATAGACATAGCCCCGTCCATCGGGGAACGCATAGTTGGGACGTGGAGGTGCAATCTGCACGGGAGCCGGCCCGATCGACGCCGTAGGAGGGGTTAGCTGCGCCGACAACATGGCCGCGATCACAACGCTCGAGAAGAGCAACCCACCAGGCGCGATGGCGGTCACCGTGCGGCAATGGCGGAAGTTCAGCACTGTTCCTGCGATCCTCCTATGGGCTTGGGTAGATCGAAACCCCACGGCAGACTACCACACAAGCTTGACGACAAGGACGGCCAGCACGACCGCGCAGCCAATGCTTGCCTGGTATTCGCGGTGCTTCCAGTAGCGAGCGGAAGAGTACGCACTCTGCTGGCCGCCATAGGGCGTAAGCCGCGGCAACAGGCGCGGTACGTGGCGGGCATAGTCGTTGTACTCGGGGAACGTCTGACGCAGGTAACGCTCTTCACCGGCAATGACCGGTATATAAATTACAGCGAACATCAGGAGCATGATCACAACGATCCACCAACTGCGCGCCGCAATTGCAAAACCAGCGGCCAGCATCAGCGAGCCGAGGTATAGAGGATTGCGAGTGTAGGCGTAGGGGCCACTGGTGGTAAGCTGCTTGTCTTTTTGTACGTGGCCGGAGGCAAGTCCTCGCAGGACCAGCCCCGGAAGCAGCACCAGGGCGCCCGCGACAAGAGAGATTTTGGTTGGCCGCGCCAGCCAGAAGTAGACCAACGAAAAAATAAACCCCAGAGGAACGCGGATACGGCGGGCCGCGCGCGACCAGGTATCCCTGGTGGTCTGCAAGGCTTGCGATCCGGATTGTGAAGACTCACTCACTTTAACCTTGCAACAGCTTCCGAGTTGCATCGACGACATCGCCGACGGTGATTTCGAGCAAACCTTGTTCCGGCTCGCGGCGCCGGGTGTGATCGGTCATACTGCTCGCACTGCGCAGGACAACAGATCGCGTTCCAAATGGGCCGTTGCGCGCCGGATTTGTCGGACCAAAAATTGCCACCACCGGAATCTTCAAAGCCGCCGCCAGGTGCATCGGCCCGGTATCGCCGCCGATAAAGAGGTGAGCCCGGCGCGTGAGCGCGATCAACTCGGAAACCGAGCAGGAGACTTTTCGCGCCGCCCCTTCGCCAGCCCTTTCCACAGCCACGGCCAGCTCTTCTTCTCCCGGCCCGTAGTTTACGAGCGAACACAACCCATTTTTTGCGAGTTTCTTCGCAACCTGTCCGTAACGTTCGGCCGGCCACCTCTTCGCCCCCCAGCCCGCGCCAGGATTGAGGATCGCGAAGTCGCTTACATCCGCCGTGAGGCCAGCAATTTTGTTTTCTGCATCCGGGTCCAAGGGAAACTCTACCCGGGGTTCCGCCATCGGCGTTTGAACGATCGCTCCAGCCAGCGCCAGCGCCTGTTGGACGACATGAGTGCCGTTCGTCGTCAAGAGTACCTTTCGTGTGTATAACATGCTGGCAGCATTTTCGCGCGGTTGTGCGCTACCATATGCAACTGGTGCACCCGACCAGCGTGCCAGCAATGCCGAACGTACCGCGCCCTGAAAATCAATCACCGCGTCGTATTGAATTCCGCGCAACTGACTCAGGCCGACGGCCATCTGCTGCCAGGTGTTGAACGAGAACGGAGCGTGGCGCCACTCGGCCGTGTTAACGGAATGGACGCGATCGACCAGCGGGCGCTGTGCTGAGCGCGGCCCCGATCGCGGATAGCGCAGCGTGCACAGCAATTCTGCCCAGCGCTCTTCAACGAGCCACCCCAGCGTGGCGTGAGGAAAAGCCTGGCGCAGCGCGGCCGCGGCTGGCAGAGTGTGAATGATATCTCCCATGGCGCTGAGTCGCACGATGAGCAGGCTGTCGACTCGCGGAGTGCTGGATGGGAGAGAAAAAGAGCCAGTCATTTTTGTTGCAGCCCGCCTGGTCGCAGCCCGCATCGCCATCCGCAATGCCTCACGATTGTCCCGGCTCCAACCGCGAGCGCGAACGAATGATCTCAGTGGCCGAGTGATTCTTAGGATCGCCCACGATGACAACTCGGCCACCACAGGCTTCGACCTCGTCGCGCTCGGGGACGCTCTCCGTCGTGTAGTCGGTGCCCTTGGCATGAAAGTCGGGACGGATTTCGCGAATGATGGCGCGCACGTCCTTTTCTGGAAAGACTACGACGGCGTCCACATCCGCCAGCGATGCCAGAATCTCCGCGCGTTCTTCGGCCGGCATCGCGGGCCGCCCCTCACCCTTCAATGCGCGTACAGAAGCATCGGTGTTGACCGCGACAATCAACTTGCCGCCGAGTTCCCGCGCGGCATGCAGGTAGCGCACATGACCAACATGCAGCACATCGAAACACCCGTTGGCCAGCGTGACGCGGTCGCCGGCGCGCCGCCAACTGGCCACCCGCTGCTGCAGTTCGTCGCGCGAAACGATCTTCTGATGGAGTTGTGCGCTCAATGATCCCGATCTGATCGTGTGGAAGCGGGGCGCCGCCCCGCTTGGACAGGGCAGAGCCCCGTCCCCACACGCTCTAATGCTCGCGAACCGCCGGGGGCGTCTTATCCAGTGCCTCCAGCAATTCCTGCTGGTTGACGGTGGCGGTGCCGCGCTTCATCACCACGATGCCGCCGGCGTAGTTTGCCAGTTGGGCAGCCTCTTCGGCGGTCGCGCCTGCAGCCAGGGCAGCGGTAAACGTTGCGATGACGGTATCGCCGGCGCCAGTTACGTCGGCAACTTCATCGCTGCCGTAGATCGGAATATCCACTGGCTTGTGGCGTCGCGGGAAAACCACCATGCCGTCTTTGCCGCGCGTGATCAGCAGCGATTCCAGATTCATCTCGCCTGCGATCTGGTCTCCGGCGGCCAGAAGGCGCTCCCAGTCATTGCCGATGCGGATGCCGAGAACTTCTTCCACCTCAGACTCGTTCGGGGTTGCCGCCGTAGCGCCGGAGAATTCGAGCATGCGATGGCGCGAGTCGACCGTCACGGGAACCTTGTCGATCCCGCGCTTTTCCCGGATCACATTCAGCAGGGTTGGGGTTGCCGCGTCGTATCCATAGTCGGAAACCAGCAACGCATCGGAAGCTCGTGTGTATTCGCGGGCAGCCAGAACGAGTTCGCGGCGCAAGTGTGAATTGGGACCTTCGGCGGGTTCGCGATCCAGGCGCACGACCTGCTGTCCGGCGGTATGCGCGAAGCCAGCCAGGATGCGCGTTTTGGTCACGGTGGCGTAGTTCTTGTCCTTGAAAACTCCGCTGACCGGGATGCGTTTGTGGCGGAATGCACGCAGCAGCAGCCGCCCCGGTTCGTCGTCGCCCACCACCCCAACCGGCAAGACGTTCACTCCGAGATCGGCGAGGTTGTAGATGGCATTGGCGCCGCCGCCGGGAACCACCTTGCGATCGCGGTGCTTCAAAATCAGCACGGGAGCTTCCCGCGAGACGCGAGAAATCTCGCCGAACACGAACTCGTCGGCGACCAGATCCGCGAGGACGGTGACTGTGAGCTTGGGAAAAGACTCGACGATCTTCCGGAGGCGGTCGTTCTCTTTAATATGCTTTGTCATCAATGTGTTGTCACCCAATGCTTAGTGATCGGGCGCAACCAAGATTTTCTCACGAGCGGGGCTTCCGGTTAGTGATTCTTGCGAAAATGGTTCTCGCCAAAATGGCTTCTACAGCGTCAGTGGGATCATTCAGCGTGAGGCGGAGCACGGCAACCGCGAAGGGGGTGAGTTTCGACTGCAAGGGCCCCAGATTGACCGCATCTTTTTCGGTGGTCAGGAAGCCGCCAGCACCGAGTTGGCCGCGCATGGCCAGCAGTCGCTCGATGTCACCTCGGCAATATGAATGGTGGTCGCGATACTCGACTTCTGCCGCAGGCGTGATTCCGGTGGCGCGTATCTGGGCAAAGAACTGCTGCGGCCTCGCGATACCGCAGAACACAATCGGCGAGCTTGGCACTGCGGGAACAACGAGTTCACGCTTCATTCGCCAGATAGGTTTTCCTTGGCGAGCGAAAGTCTGGATCGCCAGTTTCTGAAAGGAGACATTATGCCCAGTGAAACCCTCGGGTAGAACGGTGGCGTCCGCGCGTCGCAACGAGGATGGCGACTCGCGCAGCCGTCCGAAAGGCAAGAGACTGTCCTCGAAGTCGTGCTCTGTCATCAGTACGATGTCGAAGTCGCGAACCAATGAACGGTGCTGAAAGCCGTCGTCGAGAATGTGCAATTGCGGCTGAAATTTCTGCTCGGCGACTCGGCCCGCGTTGTAGCGGCTTTCACCGACGATAACGGGAACGCCGAGCCGCCGGGCAATCAGCAGCGGCTCATCGCCGAAGTCGACTGCGTTTCCATCGGGTTCAACTACCAAAACACCGCGAGTTTTGCGGCCGTATCCGCGCGAGAGCACGTCAAAGCGAATTCCGCGCGCCTTCAACAATTCGCCGAACGCGATCACGAAAGGGGTCTTGCCCGAACCACCCACCGACAGATTCCCGACGCTGACCACGGGCTGCTCCAGGCGCCGCGATGAGAGTACGCCGCGATCGTAGAGCGTATTTCGCAGAGCCGTGGCGGCACCGTAAAGCCCGGTGAGTGGATTCATGATGAGACGCTCATGAGCTGAAGTAGCGCCGATATCGTCCGGGCCGTGGCGCCGCGCTGCGATTCGAGCGCCGCCAGTGCGTTCCGGCCGAGCGTCGTTCTCTCGTCGCGTTTGTCGATGAGATCCATGAAGACCAGCGGCAGCTCGGCCAGTCCAACGATGCGGACCGCATTGCGACTGGCAAAAAAATTAACGACGTCGCGAAAATTCTCGTAGTGGTTACCGGTGACGATGGGCACCCCATAGAGCGCGGGCTCAAGAATATTGTGTCCGCCGCGCGGCACCAGGCTGCCACCGACGAACGCGACGGTCGCCAGTGAGTAGAGTGCGGCCAGCTCCCCGATACTATCGACCAGAAAAACGCCGCCAGCGAGAGATTCGCCGCTCCACAGAGAACGTTGCCACATCCGGAAGCCAAGTTTTTCGACGAGCTCTGCGACCTCCGAAAAACGCTCTGGATGGCGCGGCGCAAGGATCATCACGGCCTTTGGATGACTAGCCAGGATGTGGCGAAAAGCCGAAAGCAGAGAGCCCTCTTCGTCCTCAAGCGTGCTGCCACACACCAGAACCGGCTCTGCTCCCGAACGGCTGAAACCCTCACGAAGACTCGCAACGATCGTGGGCGCTGGCAGTGGCGTCACGTCGAATTTCAGGTTTCCTGCCACCCTGACTTTCGTTTTGGTGGCGCCAATTTCAATGAGCCGCATCTCGTCTTCGTCGGTTTGAGCCAGGAAACAATCGACGTTAGCGAGCGTCTTCTCCAGCAACCGCGGGAGCCATAAGCGGAATCGTTTGTAGCCGGGAAGCGAGCGGTCAGAAATGCGGCAGTTGATCACGGCGATGCGGGCTCCGCTGCGCTTGGCAAGCCGGAGGAAGTTCGGCCAGAATTCAGTTTCAGCGACGACCACGAGTTCCGGACGCAGTGCCTCGAGGTAGGGCCGGATGGCGAAGGCGAAGTCCAGGGGGAAGTAAAATACGTTCTCCGCGCCGAACCGCTGGGCCGCGAGTTTCTGTCCGGTGCTTGTGGTCGTCGAAACCAGCACGCGATGCGATGGGAGTTTTTTCTGCAGGCCGGTGACGATTGCGCTTGAAGCCACCACCTCGCCCACAGAAACCGCGTGCACCCAGATTGTCGGCTTTTCGCAGCGGCCGACCAGAGCGGGCGGAACGTCACCGAACCTCTGGCGTAAGCCCGCCCGATACTTGCCATGTCGCATCATCTGCACCAGCCAGTAGGGGAGGGTCAGCACCAGCAATAAGGCGAGCAGCGCGTTGTAGAGCACGTACATGAAGAGAAGTCCATTCTAAATGGCCAGTTGAAATCCGAGCTTGATTAGAACAAGACAGCACAGGTTACGCCGGCGGCATCCAACAATCGGGGGTCCTATAATCCACGTATGCATAATGCAGGTCAGCAAGAATCGTCCCGCGGGACGCTTCCGCAGGTCAGACGTCTGGCAGCAATCTTCGCTTCTGTGCTCGTTTGCTGCCTGAGCGCGATTGCCTTTAGGGAGTTTGTGATGCCCGCGGCGCAGTCCGCCCGCACCTACCCGGCACACGACGACCACACCGCGGAAAAAGTTGTGGTTGCAGTCGATCCCTACGACGTGGAGGACAAAGCCTCGATCTTCACAGTCAATTACCGCAACAACGATTACATGCCGGTCTTCTTAGTCATCATGAATGACGGCGATCAGCCGATCTCTCTCGTAGACATGAAGGCCCAGTTGAACACGAGAGATCGCAGCAAGCTGTTCCCCTCGACCATAGACGATCTGCTGCGCCGGCTTTCGCATCCTTCGCGGAATGACGGGCCGAGTAAGGTGCCGATTCCGATTCCACTGCCGAAGAAGGAGGTCAAAGGGGGCGTGAGCCGTAAGACGTGGGACGAAATCGAGCAGGCTCAGTTTGGCGCCAAGGCGGTGGAGCCGCATTCCACGGTGCGGGGCTTTCTGTTTTTCGATATCGCCGGCATTTCGAATCCGCTGCCCGGCGCCAACTTCTACCTGATGGGAGTGCGAGACGCGAAAGGCAATGAGCTGATGTATTTCGAAATCCCGATGGAGAAATACTTGAGCGCGCCGCAAGCCAAGAGACCGTGGTAGTTTCGATGGCGCGACGAGCGTCTCGCCCGTTCCGCTATCGTGCTGAGAACATCCGAGGTCGGCAGCATCGTAGCCGTGCGGGAACGCCCGGCTCTCCACCGCCGCGCCAGCTATAATTTCCTGCTATGGCAACCTCTCCAGCCGTTTCCGCGGACCTGCTCGCGAAATACGAGCCGGTCATTGGACTCGAAGTTCACGTGCAACTCCTGACAGCGTCGAAAATCTTTTGCTCATGTTCGACTCGCTTTGGCGATCCGCCGAACACGAATGTGTGCCCGGTGTGTCTGGGACTTCCGGGAGCGTTGCCGGTGCTGAACCGAAAGGCCGTGGAATTCGCGGCTCTGGCAGCGATGGCCTTACAGTGCCGCATCAATGAAGTTTCCATCTTTGCGCGGAAAAATTATTTTTATCCCGACTTGCCGAAGGGTTACCAGATCTCGCAGTATGACAAGCCGCTGGCGGAGTTCGGATTCATCGACATCGATCTAAATGGCAGCGAGAAGAAAATCGGCATCACCCGCCTGCACCTGGAAGAGGACGCGGGCAAGAGCCTGCACGAAGGCTTCGCCGACTCTGCCCATAAGACCGCCATTGATCTGAACCGCACCGGCGTGCCCCTGGCCGAGATCGTCAGTGAACCGGACATGCGTTCGCCGGAGGAAGCGTACGAGTATCTGACTCGGCTCAAGGAAATCATTCTCTACACTGGCGTCAGCGATTGCAACATGGAAGAAGGATCGTTGCGCTGCGACGCGAACATCAGCGTGCGGCCCCGCGGACAAAAAGAATTGGGCACGAAGACCGAGGTCAAGAACGTCAACTCGTTCCGCTTCATCAAGCAGGCGCTGGAGTACGAGATCGAGCGCCACACCGGCGTCATCGAGGCCGGGGGCAGGATCACGCAGGAAACACGCCTCTACAATTCGAACGAAGGCAGGACTTACGGCATGCGCTCGAAAGAGCAGGCGCACGACTACCGCTATTTTCCCGAGCCCGATTTGCTTCCGCTGGTGGTGGATGAGAAATGGCAAGCCGCAATCCGCGCCAGCCTGCCCGAGCTTCCGGAAGCGCGCCGACAGCGCCTGATGAAAGACTATGGCATCACCGCGGGCGACGCTCACACGCTGACGCTGACGCGAGCGCTGGCCGACCAATTTGAATCCGCGGCCCGCACGGCGAAAAATCCGAAGCGCGTCGCCAACCTGGTTCAGAGCGAATTACTCGGACGCCTGAAAGCCCAGGGCCTCGAACTCGAGCAGTCGCCAATTTCGATGGCTGGAGTTACGGCCTCGGCCGATCTGGTCGAGTCGGGCGCAATCTCGGGCAAGATGCTGAAGGACCTTTACGATCTCTGTTTTGAACGCAAGCAGGATTTTACTGCCGTCTATGAAGCAGAAGGGCGTCCCGAGCAGTCGCGCGACACATCGGCCCTGGAGAAACTTGCCGATGAGTTAATCGCGGCCAATCCCAAGCAGGTGGAGCAATATCGCGCGGGCAAGAAAACCATGATCGGCTTCTTCGTGGGGCAGGTCATGAAAGCCTCTAAGGGGCAAGCCAATCCTCAGTTGGTGAACGAAGTCTTGACCAATAAGCTGGAAGGCTAGAGGCCTGCTTTCCCGTGGAAACGCGCCTTGCCGCGCTGCCGCAGACGGGGCAAGCCCCGTCTCTACAGAAGAATTCTTTCGCCGACGAGGATTGCTCTACTTCGCGGCACCGGCATTCTTCAGCACTTGTTCCGCGTAGTAATTCGTGACTTTGGCATCGTCGCGGAGACTCTCGTAGTACGCCGCTTTCAGTAACTGCTCGCGGCGATCGCGCAATTGCTGGCGGATGGCCTGCTGCACCCGCGGATCGTTCAAGTCCCTCTGGCCCGCCGGTTCCTTCGCAATCAGCTTGACGATCATGTAAGCGTAGGGCTGATGGTTGGTCGGGTTGATCATGGGAATCACCGGCGTGTATTGCCCAGGTTTGAGCTTCATCACCGCGTCACGGGTAGCGGGATCGGCGCTTTTGAGTGCGGATTCGGGAGCCATTCCCAAATCGCCGCCGTTGTTGCTGGTCTCCGGGTCCTCGGAATAACTCATTGCCATAGTGGCGAAGTCGTCGCCACTGTCGAGTTTGTTGGCGATCATCTCGATTTTCTTGCGCGCCTCGGCATCGTTCTGCGCCTTGCTGTTCTGCAGGTTGTGCACCTGTGCGCTCACCATTCCAGAAACCATGATCTTGGCCAAATGGTACTGCGCTTCGATCAGATTGAACTCGGCTTTGTGATCGTTGAAGTAGCCGGTAACGTCCTGGTCGGTGATGTTGATGCGCGAGGTGATTTCCTTGTTCAACACTTTGTCGCGGGTGAGCGAGCGTCGCAGATCACGCTTGAAGTCGTCGAGCGAAATTTTCTTGTCCTGCAGTCGCTTGTTAAATTCCTCGACGCTGTAGGGCGATTTGATTTCGTTCAACTTGCGGTCCACTTCTTCATCCGTCGCCAGCAGTCCGAGCTTTTCCGCGCGCTGCATCAGGATTTCCGTCTCGACCAGTTCATTCACAATGCTCAAACGGAGGCTTACCGCCTGCTCGCCCGCCGGCTGTTGATCCGATCCTGCCGTCTGGTTGGCGTAGTACTTGTCGACTTCGCTGTGATAAATCTTGCGCCCATTGATCGAAGCCATGACGTCGCCGCCACTGCTGTTGCGGTTACAGGCCGCGAGCCCCATCACCAGCCCTGTCAAAAGAGACGCGCTGACGATGACTACACCAGCTCGCCCGAAGCAGTTACGATTTTTCAAGTCATTCCCTCCGCCGCGACGGCGAGTCAACCCCACAACGTTGGCCGGCGACCTGCCAAGAATGCAGGCGCTACCATATCCGATTCAAAAAACGATGATAGCTCACTTCGATGGCGCAACCGGCGGAGTCTTTCCTTCCGGTGTGGCAGGCTTGTGCTCTGGAGGCGTAGCGCCGGCATCCTTCAACGCTTGGTCGAGCGCGAGTCGTACCTCATCCGGGGGTACGGCTCCATCCAGTTTCTGCCCATTTATAAACATCGTCGGAGTTGCGTCCACTCCTACGGTTTCCGCTTCGCGCATAGAAGCCCGCACGCCCTTCTCATCCTGCGCCTTGACGCAAGCCTGCAACTTCGCCACGTCGAGACTATGCTTCTGACCCTGCAGAGTAGCCAGCTTGTCGAGTTCCGCGTTCTGGCCGTCGCGCCCTTTTTCAGCGCTGATGGCGTGCTGATTGCCGTGCAGGTAATCGGCATAGTCCCAGTAGGCATCACCATTTTGCGCGCCCAGGCAATTGGCGTTCACCGCCGCATGCACCGCCCAGGGATGAATTTCCTCGAGCGGATAATCCTTATAAATGAAAAGAACTTGATTGCCGTATTCCTTGAATAGGCCCGGAAAAAGTGTCTCGTGCATGCGCGAACAAAACGGACACTCAAAATCGTCATAGTTGACGACCGTCACCTTGGCATCTCTGTTGCCGCGTGTTGGACGCCCGCTGACGTCAATTTTCTTCATGATCTCAGCGTACGGATCACTGGTCAGATCCATCTTCGTCAATCGCACCAGCGTCTTATGGTCGCGGGAAAGCAGAAACTCGAACTCCTGTTTTTTATTAGGACTGGCAAACGTAACCGTGAGCGCATCGTAGTTCGCAAAGTCGCTCGCTCGGAGCGGGCCCAAAATCACTTTGACGCCGGGCGGAAGAGAGTAATGTACCCGCACCTGCCGCTCGACCAGGTGTGCGACATCCGAAGGAGGCGACTGGGCTGAGCAACCCAGGCAGATCACCAGGAGAACCAGAAACGCGCGACGCATCATCAATCGAAACCACCTGATCATGAGGAAATCGGTTGATTATCTCATGGCGGGAAGCCTCATGCAGGTGGCACGCCCCGCCTCTACGGGAGTTGTCCGCGCAACAACTCTTCTTTGGTCAACAGCTGGTTCATCGATCCGGAGCGGAAGCCCTCGAGGTCGAGGGTGACGAACTTGAATCCCAGGCTTTTGAACACGATGGTGAATTCGCGCGCCATCTCGGCGGTCAAAGCGCGGGGGAGTTCTTCGCGGGCAATCTCAATGCGTACGATTTCCCCGTGATGGCGCACGCGGAACTGCCGGAATCCCATCGACCGTAGTGCGTCTTCGCCGCGCTCGATCACACCGAGCGCCTCGGGTGTAACCGCGCGTCCGTATTCCATGCGCGAGGAAAGACAGGCGGAGGCAGGCTTGTCCCACACCCGCAAGTCCGCCTGCCGCGCCAGTTCCCGGATCTCAGCCTTGTTCAGTCCGGCTTCGAGCAGCGGGGCCAGAACATGATGCTGCAGCGCGGCCTGCTGTCCGGGACGAAAATCGCCTTTGTCGTCGGAGTTGACTCCGTAGGCGATAGCGTCAAATCCACGGGCCTCGCGGTAGCGCTCGAGGACGGTGAACAGTTCGTCCTTGCAGTGAAAACAGCGCATGGCATCGTTGCGGACGTAGGCGGGATTTTCCAGTTCCTGCGTTTCCACAACCTCGACCGGAATTCCGCGCTCGCGCGCAAAGGCGAGCGCATCTTCGAGGTGAGTCCGCGCCAGGCTGGGGGAATCGGCAATCACGGCAAGGGTCTGGCCACCGAGGACCTGGTGCGCTGTCCAGGCAAGAAATGCGGAATCCACGCCACCCGAGTAGGCGACGAGCAAGCGCCCGCGGCCTGCAAGGATCTGGCGCAAACGCTCAGCTTTCTGATCGAGCATGGCCGCAGTGTTCACGATTCTTTATTATCCATGATTTCCGGTGGAGAGCCGGGCGTCCCCTCCATTGCGTGAGTCCTGACACAGTCTTGCTAGTAAAGCCGCTCCTGCCGTCTGAGGTTGCCGAATGCTCCCACGTTCGCGAGCGTAAACGAGAAGCGATATTGATTTTCGTTTCGTACCGATCCCAGCGCAAAGCGGCGGTATTCGAGGCTTAGGCCGCAGCAGTCCCAGTTGTAACTGGTCTGCGCCGTCGCGTACTGCAGCGACCCGGTGTTGGCGTCAAAACCGAAGCTGCTGGCCGCGCTCAAGCCGCGTTTATTGAGCTGGCCGTAGCCAAACAATAGGCGGAACTGGTGGAAATCGCGTAAGGTCGGCGCGGTTCCGAGTGAATTATCGAGCACTCGCAGGAAGACATCGCCTCCACCTACGGTAAAAGGACCGGCGTGGTAATTCACCAGGGCCGTACTGTTATTGATGCGGCCAGCCTTGAGGTCGTAGTCGAGATCCCACTCGGTGTTGGTACGCGGGCCGGTTTCGATGCGCAGGCGGGAAATGATGGGAGCGAAGCGCCGCGCTGAATCCAGAAACGCAATGCCAGTGAAATCCGCAGTCGTCGTAAATACGTTCCGCTGCCCGGCTGCTAGTGCGTTGCCAAATGTGGGATCGAAAAAATACTTCTGTCCGATTTCCCAACTCAAAATCTCTCGCGGGCCCGAGGCACAAGGTTGCGCGTCTGGGTTCGGAGCCAGTTCCCACGGAACCGCGCCAACCTGCGGAACACCGCCGATGGAGAGCGTGCTCATGCCCTGCAGATCGCAATCTTTGACGTTAGGATCGAGGTGCTTGGCATAGACACGATTTACCAGCGAGTATTCGATTTCATTGGTGTTGGTCAGCACGTCCGTGGCATCGAAACGCAGAACGTTGGCGAAGTTGTTCACACCGGTTACGTAGTCGTAACGCATCCGCGGCTCGATCACATGTTTCCATTTGCGGCCTAGCCATGGACGATCGAAGATTTTTGACAACGCTGGCGGGCGCAACTCGAACGACGCTTCCAGAGACTTGCGGTTAAGCGTGTCGTCGGAGGCCAGGCTTGCCAATGACGGATCGAACTGCTGCGTGTAGAACGTATCGCGCAGCGTAAGTCCGGGACGCAGCGACCATCCCCGCCATTGCACGGGCATCGTCAGCGACGGTGCGAGATCGAACCGGCCCACCATCGGTGCGGTCCGGAGCCCAGATTGTCTCCGCTGCAAGCCCTCAACGGCGCTGTCAAACGACCAGTGCAGCGGTGTGTTTCCCAACTGCCGCTCCTCACCGGAAAAAAAGAAACTTGGTGTATGCAAAATGCGGACCAGTTCCGTCTGCGTAAGCGTAAGGCAGCCCGAGTTCGTTCCCGGCTGGGGAACGCAAACTTCGAAGTTCTGGTAGCGCTCCGCCAGGGCGTTGAAGTGAAATCCTTTGGTTGTATTGGAAAGAAAAATCTGCGACCTTACTTCAGAGTCGATTGCCTGGGTGTAAACATCGGTGAAGGCGATGCGGAAAACGAAAGAGCTTAAGTAATCAACATTCGCGACGCCGCGGAAAGTCCCAATAGCGCGCTCGGCAACAAAATGGGCGTCTTCGCCGCCTTGATCCTGCCTGTTCGGTGGAGCGCCAATGCCGCGGTCGACAACTCCTACGTAATTGAAGAACACATAAGAAGTGTCGCTCGGCCGGGCGCGGAATTCTCCACGCTGAGACCAGCCGCGCTTCGAATAATATTCGGCGCCGACGGTGGCATCCATGCTGCGATTGAAGACCCAGTACGCGGATTCGCCGGCAATTTTTCCTTTGGTGGAAGAGTTGCCGAAGCTCGGAATCAGCAGGCCGCTCTGGCGTTGCTGTTTCTGAACCGGATGCGTGACATAGGGAAAATAAAATACCGGCATACCCATCAGCCGGAAGTCGCTGTGGTAGATCCTGGCGCTGCCGTCCACGTCCACTGAAATACGCTGGGCGTTGAATTGCCACTTCGGATGCGGCAGGTCGCAGGTGGTGACCGTTCCCTCGCGCACCAGATAGTGGTCGGGCCCGTGCTTCTCGACAATTTTTCCGGTGAAGGCAAACGGATTGGAACTGGTTAGCACATAGCGAGACCGCCGCAGTTGCACTCCCACCGTTCCGATCACGCTATAGAATGTCCCCGTCTGCGTGCGGATGTTATAGGTGCCGTGACTGGCCTCCACGTGCTCGTCGTAAGGGCCGCCGTCCAGCGTGACGTGGCCTTCCACTTCGCTATCTCCCGTATCTGCGTTGTAGGTGACTTGATCGGCGTGCAGGATGTAGGTGCGATAGTCGATTTCCACCGCTCCCCGCAGATGGTAGATGGACCCATCCTTCTCCTGTTGCACCGCCCGGATCGTCACTTCTTCTTCCGTCTGGCCGGCAGCGGCTGTCGGCGGACCGGGAACGGTCGCTGGGGAGCTCGCCGGAGCCGTGATCGTCGTTCCATCTGACGCGGCGGCGGGGGGCAGCGTCTGGCTGGTTACTATCCCGGGAGCGAGAAGCAGATGACAGACGAATGCTGCCGTGATAAAGATTCGAGAGCGGGTGATCATTAGCGGGTGATCGTAAGCGAACGACTGTTAGCGAACGACCATTGCAAGCGCGTATGCGCTCCGCCAGTCCGTCTGCTAACGGGAACGAACTGACCTTAGCACGCGAAAGGCAGACGAAGCAAAGCTGCGTATTTTTGCGGTCTCCGCCATTTGTGCCAGGCCTGGCTCTGGCTGCTGGCATTCTTCGCGACTTGCCTACGACGACCCGATTCACGACCGCCGGATTGATGCCGGACCGATGACGACTGGACAAATGGCGAGCGGATTGACGAACTGTCCGGCCGGTGGGGATCCCTCCACCGAAGGACACTTCTGCGCCGGCGAAGCGGTCGAGCCCGGGCTTGGCACCGCCGCTGCTGAAGCGGCGCTCGCGGAACCGAACGATTGCCCAAACGCTGATCCCGGCGTTCATCCGGATGCCGATTCCTGGCGCGACGAGGTGGCCGCGCGCCTCGAACGCTATCGCACCCGGCGCAAGCCCCGGACTCCACGCTATCCCTCACTCCTTTTGCCTTTTGATGCGCCCGAAAGCTGGTCGCGTCCTGCGCCGCCAACTGGATCGGCGGCAGTTGCCACCGCGCCAGCGCGAGCCGAGCAATACTTCGCGTTCGATATGAATGAAGAACCGACGGTGGCAGCGCCAAGCCTCGCCGAGCCGCGCCGGACATCGCCGCAATACCAGCAGCCATCCCAGGAACTAGGCCCGGAGCAATCCGCCAAGGTGATCGAGTTCCCACGCTCTGCCGCAATCCCGGTTTTTAGCCGCGGCGAACTGGCGGATCCGATCCTCGATCGTCCGCGCATAGTGGAAGCAGCGGAAATTCTGCCGCCGCCTCCCGCATTGGGTGGGATGCTGATGGAATCCGCCCCTCAGGAGCCGGCCGGCAGGCAAGCTGGCGCTGACTTTCCCGCCGCATCTGCGTCCATTGCGCGGCGCGCCCTGGCCGCCCTCGTGGATGGCCTGGTCTTGGCAGCGGCTCTGGCCGCCTTTGCCGCAATTTTTCTTCGCCTGAACCCCAGCCTGAACCCCGTTCGCGGACAGCTCCCCACGCTAGCTGGTGCGCTCTGCGCGGTCGCATTCCTGCTCTGGATAGCTTACGAATTCCTGTTCGTGGTGTATACCGGCTCGACTCCCGGACTCCGCGCCGCCCGCCTGCGGCTGGCAGCGTTTGACGGCTCACCCCTTAATCGCTCCTTGCGCCGATGGCGCGTGCTGGCGTCGTTTCTCTCCGCATTTTCCGCTGGGCTCGGCTATCTCTGGTGTGCTCTTGACCAGGACGGATTGTGCTGGCACGACCGCATTACGCGCACCTCTGTCCAGTCGTCGCCGCGAACTGAATAGATCTGATTGGACAAGACATTCTCCGAGAACTCCTGTTTCGTAAGATTCTCCGCCGAAAAGGAAGATCGCCACCCATAAAATGCAAACCGTTTCTCATTTTCACTACTATCTCGTTAAAAGTGATCGGATGACACAAATCGCGTATTGCGGCTTCCCCGTCCGATGGTAAACTCCCGTAGTTCGGCTCGGGTTCCCGGTACTCCCCAACCATTCCCGGCCATCCACGTTGACAGAAGCCAATCCAGAAATTCTTAGGTTTTGGGAGGATAAGCATGAAAGTATTACGCACCGCCACTGTGACCTGTGTGGTTCTGCTGGCCGCACTCGGCATCGTCAGCGCCCAGACCTGGACCCCGCTGACAAATCAGCCAGCCTTCTCGGCAAGTACCGCTTTCATCCTGACCGACGGCAGGGTCATGGTGCAGGACACCGGCGCCCAGGATTGGTGGGCTCTGACTCCCGATGTCAATGGAAGTTATCAGAACGGCACGTGGTCCCAGTTGGCATCGCTTCCTCCCGCGTATTCTCCTCTCTACTACGCTTCGGCCATACTACCGGACGGGCGGCTGGCAGTTCTTGGCGGAGAATACAACTTCGGTGTCGCGGACTGGACACCGCTCGGTGCCATCTACCAGCCCAAGACCAACACTTGGAAGAGTCTCAAATCTCCGGCAGGCTGGGGCTCGGTCGGCGATGCGCAAAGCGTGATTCTTGCCAACGGCACCATGATGGTGGCCAACTGCTGCACCACCGAGGAGGCCCTGCTGAATGCCAAGCTCCTCACTTGGACTCCGACCGGTACCGGCAAAGCTGACGTCAACGACGAAGAAGGCTGGACCCTGCTGCCCAGTGGTGAAGTGCTCACCGTGGATGCCAACAGCGCAAACACAAACTCCGAGATCTACAATCCCATCAACGGTTCCTGGTCGTCCGCCGGCAGTACCATCGTACAACTCGAGGATCCTGCCTCCCACGAACTCGGGCCTGCGGTTCTGCGCCCCGACGGCACCGTCCTCTACACCGGCGCGCTCGGCCACAACGCAGTCTTTAACTCCGTCACTTCAACCTGGTCGGCAGCGCCAGACTTTCCGCACTTCCGCGGTAAGCAACTGGATATCGCCGACGGTCCCGCCGCCCTTCTCCCGAACGGAAATGTGCTCTGCATGACCAGCCCCGGTGTGTTCGCCCTCGGGGTGCACTTCTTCGAGTGGAATGGCACGAGTTTCACAGAAGTGGCGAAGACACCGAACTCACCCAGCAATAGCTCCTTCTATGGCCGCATGCTGGTGTTGCCCACCGGGCAGATATTGCTCACCGATGGCTCGAGTGACGTGGAACTCTATACATCCACCGGGGGCCCGGATCCGGCATGGGCGCCCGCCATTACGAAGGTTACCAAGAAGCTAACCCACGGCAAGAGCTCCACTCTAAGTGGTACGCAGCTCAATGGACTCTCGCAAGGTGCCGCTTACGGGGACGATGCCCAGGCTGCCAGCAACTATCCGCTGGTGCGCATCACCAACAATGCTACCGGCGACGTGTTCTACGCCCGCACTTTCAACCATAGTTCGATGGGCGTGGCCACTGGTTCCCTGATTGTCACCACTCATTTCGCGGTCCCCGCCGCAATTGAACTGGGAGCCAGCCAGTTGGTGGTTGTCACCAACGGCATTGCCTCCAATCCAGTGAACGTGACGATCATCTAACCCCTAACCTCGCGAAATTGAAAAGGGGCCGGACGGCAAAATCGTCCGCCTCTTTTCCTGTGCGGCCTATTTATTCTTGCGCCAACCTTCGAGGCCAAGAAAAGCCCCGGCCGTCGAGCGACCGGGGCGCAGGCGTAACCCGCTTACTCTAGCTTCCCGCTGGTGTTTGCTGATGGTGCTCGCACTTGTTGCCGCAGCAGCCCATGGCGGTTTTGTCGCCCTTGGCTTCGTCGCAACTCTTGCCTTCGCCGCCGCAGCCATGCTTTTTGCATTCCTTCATCGCGGCTTTCATGTCCTTGCCGTCGCAACAAGACTTGCCGTCTTTCGCTTCGCACTTGTCCTTGGCGCAGCAGGCCGTGGCACCCTTGGCATCGGCTGCAGCGTGATGGCAGCAGCCTTTTCCCTCTTTCATGTCGGCCATGTTGTGATGACAGCACCCCTTGGCTTCCATCGCCGGCGTCGAGTTCGGTGCCGCCGAAGCTGCCGGCGTTTCCTGCGCCCAGCCAACCAGCGACAGGGCAAGGATAGAGATCAAAGCAAACAATCTGAATTTCATAACACTCTCCTTATCAAAGTTATGAGAACGGTGGAGACGAGTGGCCAGCTTGACGGCCACGGAAAAAGGTATCAAAGGAAAGGAGTCTAGATCCGGATAACCATTCCCAGCAGGCCCGGTGGAGGACTAACCGCAACCGCAGTCGTCAGGGCAACCTGCGATTCTGCTTGAGCCGGACTAAGTTCGGCAATCTCTGCAGGCGCAATCTCTTGCGAAAGTCCGCGTCCGGCAGTTACGGGTGCGGGCACGCTCTGCGGCCCTGGCAGGAAGCAGCAACGATGCTGATCCTGGCACGGCACACTGCTCGCAGCGAACTCAAGCAAAGCCGCATTCCCGGTCTTGCCAAGTCCCGGACAGCACGGATGGCCTGCGGGCATGGGATCGCGGTGAGTGGTATGGCTGTGCGTGGCGTTGTGCTCAGCCACTTCACGCGCTGGATGCATGTACCAGGCATGCATGATGAACATCGGTGCCATGGCTATCTCCGCCCAGGCCACCATCGCCAAAAGCAGCACCGCCGCAATGGACTTCTTCACCATGTCGTTTTAGTGTGGCAGATCAAGAGCAGCCATGATGTGACGACAATCACATCCGAATTCGTCCCAGGCAATCCACAGGGACTACCCCACAAGATTCTCAAGAGCCGCTCGCAATTCGCGGAAACGGAACGCATACCCGCTGGCCGCAAGCTTTCCCGGGAGCACTCGCTGGCTGGTCAGCATCAATTCCTGAGCCATCTCACCGAAGGCCAGCCGCGCCGCGAACGCCGGTAGCGGAAACAGCGCCGGCCGGCGAAGCACCGATGCCAGCACTCGTGTGAACTCGTTGTTCCGCACTGGTTCCGGAGCCACCAGATTCACCGGTCCGGAGAGCGACACAGTATGGATAATGTGGTGAATCGCTCCCACGATGTCATCCACATGGATCCAACTCCACCATTGGGTGCCGGGACCAAGCCGGCCGCCCAAGCCCAGTTTGAACGGGGTCAGCATCTTCTCGAGGGCTCCACCCTTTGCACTCAGTACAAGCCCCAGGCGCAGATTCACGGTGCGGATCCCGGCCTTAGCGGCAATCCGGCTCGCGGCTTCCCATTCGCGGCCCAATTCCGCTGCAAATCCACGGCCGCCCGCGCTTTCTTCCGTCAGAAGCTCATCCCCGCGGTTGCCGTAGAACCCGACCGCTGAAGCGCAAATTAAGAGGCGGGGCCGGCCTCTTGCCTGGGCCAGGGCCGTCGTCAGGTTCCTAGTCCCGAGTATGCGGCTCTCGCGGATCGCCCGCTTCTTTGCGGCGGTCCAGCGCCCGACCACGCTCTCGCCAGCTAGATGGATCACCGCATCGAACCCCGACACAGCCTCCGGCGGTACCGGACCCAGAGGATTCCAGGAAAGCTGCTCCTCGGTCTTCGCGCCGCTACGCACCAGCCGCACAATCCGCGTGTCGTGTGGGTCGAACGAAGACAGAAGCGCCGTGCCAATCGGCCCCGAAGCCCCAGTAACCAGTATCCGTCCCAAAGTATGCCTCCAAAGCTCGTGTGGCGCGGGCACTCCTGCCCGCGTGCCCAACGCCGGACAGTTCACTAAACCGGCGAAGGACCTCCGTCGACCGTACTCTACCAGTCCAAGGACTTCCCCGCGACCCCGGCGTCCCAGCGGTGAAATAGCTTTCCCCTGAGTTAAAATCCATCATGGCGACGTTGCGTCAACAGATCGCGACCAACGTGCTCACGGTGACCCGCTTCCGCGAGCTGATGAAGAAGCTGCGCGAGAACCGTCCCAACGACGATCTCGACCTGGTTAAAAGAGCCTACGAATTCTCCCAAAAGCACCACGCCGGACAAACCCGTGCTTCCGGCGAGCCCTACCTCGTGCATCCGCTCGAAGTCGGCAACGTTCTCGCCGACATGAAAATGGATTCCGTTTCCATCGCCGCCGGCCTCCTCCACGACTCCGTCGAAGACACCTCGGTCACCACGGTTGAAATCCGCCAGGAATTCGGCGAGCAGGTTGCCCACATCGTCGAAGGCGTCACCAAGATCAGCAAAATCGATTTCTCCTCCAGAGAAGAAGCGCAGGCTGAGAACCTCCGCAAAATGATGCTGGCCATGGTCGACGACATCCGCGTCGTCCTTATCAAGCTCGCCGACCGCCTGCACAACATGCGTACCCTCGAACACCTTGAACCCGAGCGCCAGCAGAAAATCGCCAAGGAGACGCTCGAAATCTACGCCCCCATCGCGCACCGTCTCGGGATGGGCAAGATTCGCGGTGAGCTCGAAGACCTGGGTTTCAAGTACGTCGATCCCATCGGATTCGAGCAGGTCCGCGTTGCCGTCGAGTCGCGCCGCAAGGAGGGAGAAGCCTTCATGACCCGCGTTGAAGGCGTGCTGCGCGACGGCCTAAAGGAAGCCGGAGTCACGGGCCGCGTCGAGAGCCGCGTCAAGCGCCTCTACAGCATCCATAGAAAATTAATTCGCCAGCGCATCAGCGTCGACCAGGTCTACGACCTCTACGCCATGCGTGTCATCACCAACTCGGTGCAGGACTGCTACGCCGTTCTCGGCATCATCCACAACCTCTGGCGCCCCGTGCCCGGACGTATCAAGGACTTCATCGCCATGCCGCGGCCCAATCTCTACCAGTCTCTGCACACATCCGTCATCACCGAAACCGGCGAGACCTTCGAAATCCAGATCCGCACCGAAGAAATGCACAAGATGTGCGAGGAAGGCATCGCCGCCCACTGGAAATACAAAGACGGCCCCGTCTCCGCCGAAGACGAGCAGCGACTGGCATGGCTCCGTCAGGTTGTAGAGTGGCAGCGCGACGTCTCCGATCCCAACGAATTCCTCTCCACCCTGAAAGTAGATCTCTATCCCGAAGAGGTTTACACCTTCACACCCAAAGGCAAAGTCCTGGTCCTGCCGCGTGAGTCCACGCCCATCGACTTCGCCTACTCGATTCACACCGAGGTTGGACACAGTTGCACCGGCGCCAAGGTCAACGGTCGCATGGTTCCCCTCCGCCACAAGCTTCATTCTGGGGACATCGTCGAAGTCATGACCCAGCCCGGACACAAGCCCAGCCGCGACTGGCTGGCCATCGTCAAGTCCTCGCGCGCGCGTAACAAGATCAAGCACTGGCTCAACGTGCACCAGCGCGAGCGCGCCATTGAAATCGGAAGAAAGCTGATCGAGAAAGAAGCGCGCAAATACCGCATCTCGCTGAAGGAAATCAAGGAGGCCGACCTGCAAAGAGCGGCCAGCGAATACGGACTCGGCCGTCCCGACGACCTGATGGCTGGCATCGGCTACGGGAAGTACTCGGCCCGCCAGGTGCTGGCGAAGTTCGCCCCCGCCGGCGCTCAACCGATGTCCGAAACCGAAGAGCAAGCCGCCACCCACGGCTTCACCAGCGTGGTGCGCCGCGTCTTCGGCGGAGACAGTAACGCCATCGTAGTCCGCGGATCGGGCGACCTGCTTGTCTATCGCGCCAAGTGTTGCAACCCCATTCGTGGCGAAGCCATCGTAGGCTATGTCACCCGAGGCAAAGGCGTTGCGGTCCATTCCATCAACTGTCCCAACGTAACCAATCTTCTCTACGAACCCGAGCGCCGCATCGACGTACTCTGGGCCGGAGACAAAGACGGCCAGCCCATTTCCTATCCCGTAAAAATCACGCTGCTCTGCGACGACCGCTTCGGCATGCTCAAACAAATCACCGCCGTAATCAGCGACACCCACACCAACATCCGCAACATCGAAGCCCGCAGCCAGAACGGCCAAGCCAGCGTAGACGTAGTCCTGGAAATCGCCGACCTGAAACACCTCCAGAAAATCATGGACGGAGTAAGACAGATTCCAGGAGTGCACGATGTGCAGAGATTGCAGAAGATCTAGCGCTTCGTATCAGGGCATCGCTTCAGCGATGCCGCCCGCCTTCCACCTGTAGAGACGGGGCTTGCCCCGGCTTGCCGCGTTCTCTACGGGAAATCAGGTCCGACACAAACGCTATAAACAGAACCATAGCAGATCCGCAGTTATTATAAGAGCAACTATATTGTTGCATATATAGCGTTTATAATTTAGCCTGAAACTAGGAAGATCCGATTCGGAGGCGTCGAAACCCATGCCACAAGACAGCGAAACGTCCCCCGTGGACATTTCTCCAAAAGAGCAACGGGAAATCGTCGACATCTATTCCAAGCTGCGCGAACTGGAAGCGAAGTTCATCGGCCCCGACGGCAAAACCGAGATTCTGCCCAACAACCTTTACTCGTTCTTGCTGCAGTTGTTGGCCGACCTGCGCGCTGGACACTCCGTGACCATCCTGCAGAACCGCCACGAAGTGACCACCGTCGAAGCCAGCAAGATTCTTGGGATGTCCCGGCAGTTTCTCATTCAACTACTGGAAAGAGGAGAGATGCCTTTCCACATGGTAGGCACGCATCGCCGCATGTACGTGCGGGATGTACTGGCCTACAAATCAAGACGCGACACTTCACGGCGGAAAACCCTGGACGATTTGGCCAAGCGCGAATTTGCAAAAGGGGACTACGACAAGGTTCCGGATGATTTTCACTCAGGAAAATGAGTATGCGGCGGTGTTGGATGCCTGCGTTCTTGTCCCCATGGCGCTCTGCGACTTGCTGTTGCGGCTGGCGGAGGAACCAGCCATGTACCGTCCGCTATGGAGCGAGCAGATCCTGACCGAAATGGCGAAGGCCCTGAAGACGAAACTTCGCCGCTCCGCCGATGCTGTGGCCTGGAGACGGCGGCAGATGAAAGAAGCGTTTCCGGAGGCGATGGTCACTGTGCCACCCGATCTTCTGAAAGCGGTCGAGTGTATTCCCGACAAGAATGACAGGCACGTTCTGGCCGCCGCGATCATTGCTCATGCGAACACCATCGTCACTCAGAACACGAAGCACTTCCCGAAAGACTGTCTCGATCAATACGGAGTGCTTTGCCAGACGGCAGATGATTTCCTGTCCCATCAATACCATCTCTACCCGCAGCTTGTGCTGGACAAGCTTGACGATCAAGCTGCGGGTATTTCGCAGAACAGAGAATTCGTTGTTGCCAGCCTCAAAAAGTCCGCCCCCAGATTCTGCGAGTTGGTGGAGAAGCACCCGCTGTAGCGACCCTGCCCGTCGTGCCGGGAAGCCGAAAGTAAAGCAGAGTCCCACAAGGGCGGCACTTTTCTTCTGACTGCGCGCTAGGTCTCGCGGCTTTCCACGCGGGTTCCGACGACCGCTCCACTCATCGCCATTGCACCAACAACGGGATCGTCAGCGTAATCGCGAGCGTCCGCGATTATCTTGCATACGTGCTCATCTCACTCGGATTGGTAGCGACTGTGATTCTGGTTGCCCTATACGAAGCACGCAAAGCGCGATAAACCCGCTGGCTTTTTTCATAGTTGTCGCAAAATCGCGATCGCACCAACGACCAGTCCTGAGCGAAATCCGCTGAGGGCCGGGGGTTCAGAACTTCTGCATTTTTCGTCACAAAAATCGTGTACGTGCGTCACAGACTTCGAACATCCTCCCGTGTGAGAATGTTTTAGTGGTTTTAGTGATTGGGGCAGTTTAAGTGTGCCCGTCTCCCAAGACGGGCCTCGAAGCTGCCCCAAAGCTATTTTCGGCGTTCTTTGACAACCTAAGTCCTTATTCCGGGATACTTTACCTATAAGTCCTTTAGACCCAAAGACCCGGTGGAAATTTTTTTCTAACTCTATGATTCCAAAAGACCGGGGGGCCCCAAATAGTAAACAAGCAACTAGCAGTTTCCGAGCGAAAAGGTTCATGCTCGCAAGGCTGCGCTTCCATTAAAAAATGTGGACGGTTGGCGGTTTGCTAACGACCATCGACTATCGACCAACGACCGCTCAACGACCAGCAGCAACCAGAATCCGGTAGAATAGAAAAACATCTTTCCCGGAGGGGCAATGGCAGTTCCTGTATCCCAGATGTGGACAGTGGCCTCTTACGTCCTGCGCCAGAAGCTGGCCGGACGCAAGCGCTATCCGCTCGTGCTCATGCTCGAGCCGCTGTTCCGCTGCAACCTGGCCTGCGCCGGATGCGGCAAGATTCAGTACCCGGCCCACATTCTGAAAACGGATCTCTCCCCGGAGGACTGCTTCAAAGCGGTAGATGAGTGCGGAGCACCGATGGTCTCCATCCCCGGCGGCGAGCCGCTGATGCATCCGCAGATTGCTGAAATTGTCGAAGGCTTGGTGGCGCGCAAGAAATATATCTATCTCTGCACCAACGCGCTGCTGCTGAAAGAGAAGCTGCACCTGTTTAGGCCCAGCAAGTATCTGAGTTTTTCGGTGCATGTGGATGGGCAAAAGGAACACCACGATTTTTCCGTGTGCCGCGAAGGTGGATACGACATCGCACTCGAAGGCATTCGAGCCGCTATCGATGTTGGCTTCCGCGTGACCACCAACACGACTTTGTTCGATGGCGCCGATCCCAACAGCGTGCGCAAGTTCTTCGACGAGATGATGGAAGTTGGCGTTGAGAGCATGATGGTCTCGCCCGGATATTCCTACGACAAGGCGCCCGACCAGAAACACTTCATGGGACGCGCCCGCACGCGCCGCCTGTTCCGCGCGATGCTTTCGAATCGCAAGAAAACGTGGCGCTTCAACCAGTCGCCGCTCTTCCTCGAATACCTGATGGGCAAGCGCAACTACAAATGCACGCCTTGGGGAATGCCCACGTACAACATTTTCGGATGGCAGAAGCCCTGCTACCTGCTGCAGGATGGCTACGCCGAGTCCTATAAAGAATTGATGGAAACGACGGAGTGGGCGAGCTATGGCACCGAGTCGGGCAATCCGCAGTGCGCCAACTGCATGGTGCATTGCGGCTACGAACCTTCATCGGTGGACGATACATTCGGATCACTGCGCGGATTCGCGGACACAGTGAAGGCGACCTTCTCGCTCTATCCCGACAAAGACGCGCTCACCGATCTCGATTGCGATGTGCGCCCGGTACACTCCTACAATCCTCTGGTTCAAATTGACGCAAAGATCGACGCGCAGATTTCGAGCACCGCCCCGCAAGCAGAAGAAAGCCGCGTATGAGCGGTCGAGAACATGGGCATGATCCCGCGTTACCCCACGGCGCGCAAGGGGTTGCCGCGCCGCCGCGCCCGACCGACGAACTCGAGGTTGTCCCCGGATTCGAGCGCGAGAATCTTCAGGGATGGATTCCGCAACTTGCCACAGAGGCCGACATCCGGGCAGTCATCGAAAAGGCATTCGACTACCGCGGCGACGTAACCATCACGCGCAGAGACGGTTCCGCGATCACCGGATATCTTTTTGACCGCCGCATTGGCCCAACGCTACAGACATCCGTGGTTCGTCTGATGCTCGCTACCAGCAATGAGCGCCCCGCTATTCCCTATTTAGAAATCGCGGCCATCGCTTTTACCGGACGCGACACCGCCGCCGGCAAGAGCTACGAAGCCTGGGTAAAAAAATACTGGGAAAAGCGCGCCAAAGGCGAGAAGAATATTTCCATCGAGCCCGAAGCACTGGAGTAGGACTCATGTGGGGACGGGCGCCCTCGCCCGTCCAATCCGAGCGCAGCTCGGCAGTTGGCTGCGGCCACAATTTCTTGATTCGCACTAAATGATTCCCATGCTAGTGTTAGCCTCCGCATCGCCGCGGCGCCAGGAATTACTGCGCAACGCCGACATTCCGTTCGAAGTGCAGCCTGCAGACATTCCCGAGGATCCGAAGCCCGGAGAGGGCCCTAGAGACTGTGCCGAACGCCTGGCTCGTGAGAAGGCGCTCGCGGTTGCGCGTCAACGTCCGCACGACATCGTGCTCGGTGCTGACACTGTAGTTGTCGTCGATGGCCAACTTCTCGGTAAGCCCTGCGATGCCGCGGATGCCGCGCGCATGCTGCGCATGCTGTCCGGACGCGACCATCAGGTGATTACGGGAGTATGTCTGGTAGTTAGCGGCCAATCGTCAGTAGTCAGCGAAACGACGATCGTTACCGTGAGTGAGATCCCGGACAAAGACATCGCCGATTACGTTGCCAGCGGCGAGCCTATGGATAAAGCGGGAGGTTATGCGATTCAAGGCATCGCTGCCCGCTGGATTCCTCGCATCGAAGGGGATTACAACAATGTGGTGGGACTGCCAGTCGCGCTCTTGTACAGCATGCTGCGACGAGCGGGAATTGTGTAGGTCAGATTCGCGATTGTGCCGGCAGTTCGCGGGCGAGGGTGCCCGCGCCACACGAACTCCTACGGTTTCTTCTCTTCGCCTTCTTCGCCCTCTTTTACTGCGGACTTGAAATTCTTAATGCCTTCGCCCAGGCCCTTCCCGAGGCTGGCGAGTTTGCTCGGTCCAAAGATAAGGAGCGCAACGGCAAGTATCAGCAGAATCTCAGGCAATCCCAGTTTTCCCGGCATAGAAACCTCCAGCGGGGTTGCCCGGCGCCCGGCACGGGCGCAGCATCACTCTAAGGACCCCAACTGAATTCTAGGTTAGTTGGACCTTCAGGTCAAAGGTACTCTCGTTGGCGGTCCCAGGGCGTCTGACTTGGTCCCAATGCCTTGATTAGACGGCCTCAATCAGGCCGGCGATGAGCGCGGCGCGGCGCGGCAACTCCGAGATCAGGATGTGCTCGTGGGTAGCATGCGCTCCATCGCCTACGCCGCCGAGACCGTCAAGAGTTGGGATTCCCAGACCCGCGGTGAAATTGCCATCGGAGCCGCCGCCCACCGCGGCTTCGCCGAGCTTCCATCCCAAGTCGCGCGCGATGGTAGCGGCCTGCGCATACAACGCCGCTACTCCGGTGGTGCGCTCCATTGGCGGACGATTGATGCCTCCGGTGATCTCGATTTTGCATTTGCGATTGAAGGGGCGGAGGCTGCGCATCTTCTTATCGATTCCGGCCGCGTCTTTTATACGAGCGATGCGGACATCGACTTGCGCCGCCGCATCGGCCGGAACCACGTTGGTTCGCGATCCGCCGCTCACGATTCCCACGTTGACCGTCAAGCCCTTCTTCAGATCAGTGAAGCTGGAAGTTTTTTCGATCTGACGCGCCAGCTCAAGAATCGCGTTCACGCCCTTCCCGAAATCGAGGCCGGCATGAGAAGCCTTGCCGGTAACTTTGACGAGGTATTCGCCAACTCCTTTGCGAGCAGTTTTCACGGCGCCCTGCCGTCCATAGGAAGGCTCGAGGACAAGCACGGCCGCAGCTTTGTTCGCCATCGCCTCCGTGATGGCTCGCGAGGAGTCGCTGCCGACTTCCTCGTCGGAAACAAGCAGAACGGTGACGGGGCGCGGCAATCCGCCATGCCGCTCTTTACCCTGCAAACCGCCGTGCCAGTCTTGCAGAGCGGCGAGCGCGTGCAGCATCAGCGCGATGCCGGATTTCATATCGAGGACACCGGGCCCAGTCAGTTTGTTGTGCTCGATGCGGCAGGGCATAGTAGCGAGTGTGCCCAGCGGATAGACGGTGTCGTAATGCCCCAGCAGCAGCACCGGTTTGGCCGACTTGCCACCAAAGTTCACTTGCAGGTGATTGCCAAAATCCTTCGCCCGGTGGAATCGCACTTCGCCTCCGAGCCGTGAAAATTTCGCTGCAACGGCCTCCGCCACGCGGTCCACGGCAGACTTGTTATCGCTGGGAGACTCGATTTCGACCAGCTCGCGGATGGTCGAGACCATCTCGTCGCGCCGCGCGCTGAAATAAGCAAGACGACGCTGCGCCTCGGCGCCTGAATCGGTGGGTGCTTTTCTGGAAACCGAATTCACGATTGATGGTCCCTCGGGGCGGAAGCCCTTCCTAAAGTAGAAGCTATCAATGTAACTCGCAAATGGGCATCCCAGATAGTCGGCGGGAGCTCCGATTACGCAACGGAAACGGGAGGCAATGAGCCTGCTCGCCACGGTGGGCAAGCTTGCTCAAGGCCCTCTGGGGCCAAAGACTGTCTCCCGGCAACGGCTAAAATGCGGGCTGGGGTACCGGTATGTTGGACCCCCTAAAGCTTCCCCATTCTCCTGCCGATGGTTTGATTGGCGGGAGGCTGTCCGCCACTCGGTTGAACTTCGGGGAGGTGCGCTTTGGCTCTTGTTACCTGGGACACGTCTTATAGCGTTAGCGTTAAGAGCTGCGACGCCGCACATCAAAAGCTGTTTTCGTTGATCAACCAGCTGTACGAGGCTATGCGGACGGGAAAGGGCCGCGCCATAATCGTCGACACCGTGCAGGAACTGGAAGCGTACACGCACACTCACTTTCAGGCGGAAGAGGCTCTGATGGAACGCGCCCGATACCCGGCCCTGAAGGAGCATCGTTTAGAACATCAGAAATTTGTTGCCCAGGTCAAACAATTCGAAAGCGACTTGGAGGCGGGTGGTGCAGGCGATCCAGTCGCCGTGCTGGGACTTCTTCAGATTTGGCTGTCGAAGCACATCAAACAGACTGACAAAAAGTATTCGGAAGCTCTGAATTCTCACGGGATTAACTGACGGTTGCTGGAGCCTCCCGCTTATCCAGGCTAGACATGGTTCGCGCTAAGATCTCGCCAGGGGATCCCTTGGCAACAATCGGCACCAGCAGGCCGAGACGTTTGTAGAACTGGATGAGGGGGGCGGTGCTTCGTTGGTAGGCGTCCAAGCGCACGGTGATGGCCTCGGGGCGGTCGTCCTCACGCTGAAAGAGGCGTCCGCCGCAGTGATCGCACACGGCCTCGACTTTCGGCGGCCGTTCGATAATGTGGAAAACCGACTTACATTGCTCGCAGGTGCGGCGGCCGCTCAGGCGCTGGACGATTTCTTCCACCGGGAGCTCGTAGTTCACCACGGCGCTGAGCGAAAGTTTTTCTTTCTCCATCAGCTCTTCTAGCGACTCAGCCTGGGCGAGCGTACGCGGAAATCCGTCGAGGATGAAGCCGCCGCAGTTAACGATGCAGCCGCTGCGCTCGCGCACCATCTCCCAAACGGTAGAGTCGGGCACCAGTTCACCGCGACGCATGTACTCCAGCGCCGCTTTCATCGCTGGAGATTGCTCGCAGTCACGCCGCTTCCCGGCGGCCCGAAAGACGTCTCCAGTCGAGAGATGACAAGCGCCCAGACGTTCGGTCAGGAGTTCGGCTTGCGTGCCCTTGCCCACGCCCGGCGCTCCGAGGAGGATCAGTCGCGAGGGGTTCTTGCGTTCTGCTGGAAGGGCTGAGCAAGTTGCCGAAGGCCCTTGCAGCCACGCTACACGATCGTTCTTGATGGGTGCGTTCATGCCTAAGAATTTACCCAGGGACGCACCGCTTGCAGTGACGGTAGTCACACAGGAAGCAGAAGATGCGCCCGGGGCGAGATGACGACGGGCGAATGGTCGCGTCGCTAAAGGCATATAAATGGTCGTTCCGGATAACCGATTCGTGCTGCGTGGTCAAACTGAAAGCCTGATTGACATCAGTAACACCGCTGGAGTAGCGTTGAATGCCTTTTCAACAAATCCCACAAGCACAAGGAGAAACCATGCGATTGCCACTGGCTCTTTATGGTGTGCTGTTGTCCCTTTGTCTCGTTCCCATCCTCTCGGCACAAGATGCGGTCAAGGTCGATCCCAAGCATTACACGGTAGTGAGCGAAAACGCCCAGGTACGGATTCTGAAAGTGCACTACGGCCCGCACGAGAAGTCGGTCATGCACAGCCATCCCGACGCGGTGGCGGTGTTCCTCACGGACTCCAAGGGGCGGTTCAACTATCCGGGTGGGAAGACGGAGGACCTTAACGGTAAGGCAGGCGACGCGGTCTATACCCCGAAGCAGATCCACTTGCCAGAAAACCTCGGCGACAATGGGATGGATCTGATCGTAGTCGAACTGAAGGGCAAGGCGGCCAAACCCGCAAAAATGGAGATGAAGTAGTCAGCTTCTAATTATCTGGTTGCTTCAGCAAGCCCCCATAGGTAGTGTAAAAGGGTGTCCCGACCAGCGTTTCCCAAGACGCTTCGCCAGTTTCAGTCCGACTTTGCCACCGAGGAGGCCTGCCAGA
>Ga0182019_10000134_pt1 | contig 35649 bp, 28 predicted proteins | sample 812E2MmetaG_FD_120483 | JGI IMG/M metagenome (GOLD analysis project Ga0182019, IMG submission 120483) | Permafrost microbial communities from Stordalen Mire, Sweden - 812E2M metaG | ecosystem: Environmental > Terrestrial > Soil > Wetlands > Permafrost | place: Sweden: Stordalen | collected...
CGGCGGCTTCACGCTTCCGGCGCTCGTGGCCAGCGCCGCAAGCAGTTTCTCCTGCGTGAAGTCCGCATATGGATCGCGCATATCCGCGGGGAGGAAACCGGGCGGCAGGCGCGGCAGGCCCGAGGTGTGGGTGGCCAGCATCAAAAGCGTGATCTTCTCCAGCCGCGCCAATCCCTCCGGGTTCGTCGGGACCTGAAGATATTTCGTGACCGGATCGTCGCGGTTCACCTTGCCGGCGCGCTCGCTCTCCGCGAGCAGCAGCGCCGTGAAGACTTTGGTGACGGAGCCGATCTCGAATTGGGTGTCGGGCGTGACCGGCCGGTCGTCGCCCTTGGCGAAGCGGCCAGTCTGAAAGAACTGCACCCCCTGCTCATCCACCCAAGCGACCGCCACGCCGCCGGGTTTGTCCTTGTTCCAGGTATCGATGAGAGTCTGCACGTCAGGAGTGGCCGCGGGGCAAAGGGAAATGAGCAAGAGAGAGAACGCAACGCCAGCCGCGTTCCGCCGGATTACCCGGGAGGTTACCAAGGAGTTCGTATTCATGATTGAGAAAGGAGAGCCTGATGCAGGTCTTCGAGTTCGCGCAGGCGGGGTTCAATTTGTTTCAGAACCGCCCGGCGGTTGATTTTCCAGGCGCCCCAAAAACAGAGCGGCAGGACGACGGCGACATAGAAGATGACCCAGGCCAAGGCGGCCGGATTCCCCCGTAACGCCGAGAAGAACCCAGGCGGAGCTTTGATGATCAGGACCCGCATCACCGTGGCGCCCGCGATGACGATCGCGCCGCCGCATGGCAGCAAATACCATGACCAGATATTGAGAAGAAGGTAGCGCTGACGGTGAAGCTCAGCGACGTCGGCTTCGACCTTGGCGACCAGCGGCGCATCCGGGCCCAGTCGGAGCCGGTGAGTTCGGAATCGTTCGCGGATGAAGAATCCGGAGATTCCGAGAATCAGCGCGATGGCAAATGCCATCGGCCAGGCCTCCTTTCCCATGTGCCACCAGGAGTAGGCGAAAACCCCCGCGACGACTACGCCGGCCGACGCTTCGAGGAGGTCGCGCGCAAAGAGGGTGGCGGCGAGCTTCCGGCGTTTCTTCTCAAAAGTCTCCTTCAGGGCCGCCAGATCGGCGCCCGCGCCGACCGGCAATTCCTGGCGTTTCCAGACCGCTTCGTAATCACTCCAGTTCATCGGTTACTCCTTTCAACAACACAGCGAGGCGTTTGCGGGCGCGCGTCAGGGCCACGCCCACGTGGTTTTCGGTGAGTCCGGTCACCTCGGCGATTTCGCGGTAGGCCAGATCGTCAAGCATGAGCAGCACGAGCGCCCGTTCGGACGGCTGCATGGCCTGCAGCGCCGCGTAAAGCTGTTCCAGCATATCCTGGTGTCCGGCAACATCGGCGGGAGTCGCCGCGTCAGCCGTCAGCCGCGAAATGTCTGCCTCCGGTTCGAGGTGACGTTCCCGGCGCTGAGTGGCCCGGCGCCAGGTCAGCGCGGTGTTGAGACATACCCGGTAAATCCACGTTGATGGTTTCGCCTGACCAGCGAAACGCGGCAGGGAAACCCACAACTGGAACATCATTTCCTGCTCCAGTTCCGCGACATCGGTCGCGTCCTGGGTGAACGACCGCGCCACCTTTATGAAGATGCCGCGATGGTCCTCCAGCCAGGATTGGAACAGTGATTCGTTGGCGACGGACTGACTCATTACAGCTGATTAGTCGCCGCCGGGCACCAATCCTTACACCGATCGGCCAGATTTTTCCCGCGCGGCGTGGGCCCGCGAGACCTCGACGTATTTCTCGGCCCAGTGGCGAAGCCCGGCTTGCTCCTTCTCGCTGAGCTCGCGGGCAATCTTCGCCGGCGCGCCCAGCACCAGCGAACCGGGCGGACAGGTGAAATCCTGGGTTACGAGCGCGCCCGCGCCGACGATGCTCCGCGCGCCGATGCGGGCGCGGTCAAGAATGGTCGCCCCCATGCCGATGAGGCATTCGTCCTCGATCGTGCAGGCGTGCACGATGGCGGCGTGGCCGATCGTGCACCAGGCGCCGATGACGGCGTCGCCGTCGTCCGCGAGGTGCACGATGGCATTGTCCTGAAGGTTGGTGCCCTCCCCCACGACGATGCGCGCAATGTCGCCGCGCAACACAGCTCCATAGAAGACGCTCGACTTTGGGCCGAGCGTCACGTCGCCGACGACCGTGGCGGTGGCGGCGACCCAGCTCGCCTGGGCAGTGTCAGGGGTTTTGCCGAGATGGGCTTCGAGTCGTTCCTGGATCGTCATGAGGCGCCGGGTTCAGTCTTCCTTGGCATACGGCACCCCGATGGCCTTGGGTGCGACGGCCTTGCCGACAAACCCGGCCAGCAAGAGTACGGTGAGCACGTAGGGCAGCGCCAGAATGAACTGCACCGGGATGACGCCGACAACCGGCAGGGCCACACCCTGGAGCCGCGCGGCCAGCGCGTCGGTAAACGCGAACAGCAGGCAGGCGCCGAGCGTGGGATACGGTCGCCATTTTCCGAAAATCAGTGCGGCCAGCGCGAGGTAGCCCTTGCCCGCGGTCATGTCGCGCACAAAGCCCGCGCTGGCGGCGGTCGAAAGGTAGGTGCCAGCCACGCCGCAGAGCACACCGGAGATCAGCACCGCCTGGTAGCGCAGGCCGTTGACCGACAGGCCGGCCGTGTCCACCGCTGCCGGGTTTTCCCCCACGGCTCGCAGCCGCAGGCCGAAGCGCGTACCATGCAACACCCAGGCCGCGGCCGGCACGAGCGCCGCCGCGAAGTAGACGAGCAGGCTGTGGCCGCTCAGCAGCTCTGCATAGAGCAGGCCGGGCGCCGGCGTTGCCCGCGCCTGCTCGGCCCACGGCCAGGTGATCTCCAAAAATCGCTGGCTCGGCGCGTTGAGCTGCGGAGTCTGCCCACCGAGACCGAACCACGCCAGGGCCAGTGATGGACCGAGTCCGGCCACCATGATGTTCACCGCCATGGCGGCCACCACCTGGTTGCCGCGGTGGGTGATGCCCGCGAAGCCGATCAGCAGCGCCAGCGCTACGGACACGAGAATGCCCGCACCCAGCCCGGCCCATGCCGAGCCGGTGACCGCCGCCACGGCGGCGGATGCGAACGCCGCGCCGAGCATTTTGCCCTCGAGGCCGAGGTCGATCACCCCCGCTCGCTCGGAGAACATTCCGCCCAGCGCCGCCAGCAGCAGCGGCGTGGCCACGCGGATGGTGGCCGCCAGCAGCAGGACGATGAGCGTATAAGTTTCCATGGTCTATTCCGCCTCGTTTTGCGGCCGCCGGGCCAGCACCGCCGTGAGCGGCGCGCGAAAGAGGTTCTCCAGGGCACCGCAGGCGAGAATCACGAGTCCCTGGATGACCACGATCATGTCACGGTTGAGGTGCGGCAGGTCGAACGACAGCTCCGAGCCGCCCTGGTAGAGCCCGCCAAAGAGCACGGCGGCGAGGATAATGCCGACCGGGTGGTTGCGACCCATCAGGGCGACCGCGATGCCGACAAAGCCGGCGCCGCCGGGAAAGTCCAGCAGCAGGCGATGCTGCACGCCCATGACCTCGTTCAGCCCGAGCCCGCCGGCCAGCGCGCCAGAGATCAGCATGGCCGTAATCGTCACGCGCGAGGGCGAGATGCCGGCGTACACCGCCGCGACCGGATTCTTCCCAGCGGTGCGCAACGCGTAACCCCAGCGGGTGCGCCAGAGGTACACCCAAACGAGGGCCGAGGCTGCGAGCGCGAGCAGAAACGCCAGGTTGAGCGGCGACGGACTGAGGTGGATCCCGAGGGGGGCCAGCAATGCGCGCATGCCCGGCAGGCAGGCGGCGGCGGCGAGCTCGCGTGACTCCGGCGACTGCTGGCCGGGCTTGATGAGCACGTTGACCAGCAGGTAAGTCATCAGCGCCGAGGCGATGAAATTGAACATGATCGTGGTGATCACGATATGGCTGCCGCGCCGCGCCTGCAGCCACGCCGGGATGAACGCCCACGCCGCGCCGAAGACGGCGGCGGCGCCCACCGCCGTCGGCAGGATCGCCCAGAACGGCCAGTGCCGGTCCAGCGCCAGGCCAACTAGGCCGACGCCCAGGCCGCCGAGGTAGGCCTGGCCCTCGCAGCCGATGTTGAACAGCCCCGCGTGCAGCGCCACCGCCACTGCGAGACCGGTGAAGATGAAATTGGTCGCGTAATAGAGCGTGTAGCCGACGGCCTCCTGCGACCCGAACGCACCCGCCGCCAGCAACCGGAGAGCCGTCCAGGGATTCTCGCCCGCGGCGGCAATGATCGCGGCCGAAACGGCAAATGCGGCGACCAAGCTGACAATCGGCAATAACCCGACGTCGGCCCAGCGCGGCAGCCGGCCCGGGGCGCTCATGCCGCGCCCTCCTTCACTCCGGCCATCAGCAAGCCGAGCTTCTGCTCGGTGGCCTCGGCGCGAGAAAGCTCTGCGACGATCTCGCCGCCAAACATCACGAGAATACGGTCAGAAAGGCCGAGGATCTCGTCGAGTTCGACCGACACTAGCAGTAGGCCCTTGCCCGCGTCGCGCAGCGCCACGAGCTGCCGGTGAATGAATTCGACCGCGCCGATGTCCACCCCGCGCGTGGGCTGGCCGATCAAGAGCACCTGTGGATCGCCGTCGATTTCGCGCGCCAGCACCAGCTTCTGCTGATTGCCGCCGGAAAAGGCCGAGAGAAGCCGCCCGGGCTCCGGCGGCCGCACGTCGTAATTGCGCAGCTTGTGCTCGCAGGCGGCGGCGATGGCGGCGCGGCGCAGGAATCCTCCGCGGCTGAACGCCGGCCGGTCCTGCTGGCCGAGGATCGCGTTGTCCTGCGCCGTGAAGTCGCCGATGATGCCCATGCGCAGCCGGTCCTCCGGCACGTGCGCGAGGCCGAGCCGGCGCCGCTCGCGCGGTCCGACGCGGCCGCGCACCAGGTTCCGGCCCTGGAGGACAATTTCGCCACGGGTGGGCGTGAGGATGCCGGCCAACGCTTCCAGAAGCTCGGTCTGGCCGTTGCCGGCCACGCCAGCGATCCCGAGGATCTCACCAGCGCGCAACTCGAAGCTCGCGCGCCGGACGCGCGGCACCCCGAAGCGGTCGCGCACCTCGAGGTCCTTCACCGCCAGCAGCACACCGCCGGGCCGAGCCGGGGTTTTTTCGACCTGCAGCAAGACCGACCGGCCGACCATTTGCTCAGCCAGCGCCCGCTCGGAGGTGGCGCTGGTGTCGGTTTCGTGCACGACCGCACCTTGGCGCATGACCGTGACGCGGTCGGTGACGGCCATGATCTCGCGGAGCTTGTGGGTGACGATGATGACGGTCTTCCCCTGCTCCCGCAGCCGCCCGAGCAGCGTGAACAGCTGGCTGGTCTCCTGCGGCGTGAGCACGGCCGTCGGCTCGTCAAGGATGAGGATCTCCGCGCCGCGGTAGAGCGCCTTGAGGATCTCGACCCGCTGCTGCATACCGACCGGCAGTTGTTCCACCACGGCATCTAGCGGCACCGCGAGACCGTGGTTGCGTGCGATGCGCTCGAGTTCGGCTCGCGCGCGGGCAAGCCCCTGCGCCAGCCAGCGGCCCCCCTCGGCGCCGAGCACCACGTTCTCCAGCACCGTGAAGTTCTCCACGAGCATGAAGTGCTGGTGCACCATGCCGATGCCGGCCGCGATCGCGTCGTGCGGCCGGCGGAAGTCCGCACGGCGTCCGTGGACGCGGATCTCGCCGGCGTCGGCCCGGTGGTAGCCGTAGACGATGTTCATCAACGTGGACTTGCCGGCGCCATTTTCGCCGACCAGACCGTGCACGGTGCCGGCGGCTATCGTGAGCGAGACCGACCGGTTGGCGTGCACCGCGCCGAAATGCTTGTCGACACCTCGCAGTTCCAAGGCGGGAGGTTCATTCCTGGCCGGGCCGGCCGGCTCCCCGGGAGGCTGCACAGGCACCACGTTCACGGCGTCTTGTATTCGGGCACCGGTAGCTTGCCGCTGATAATGTCGGCCCTCGCCTGGTTGACGCGCTGTTCCATCCCGGGCGTCACGAGCTTCCTGTTGTATTCGTCGAGCGCCCAATCTACGCCGTCTTCCGCGAGGCCGAGGAACCGCGGTCCGGCGTGCCACGCGCCGTTTTTCGCGTCGAGGAACGCCTTGTAGACCGCCACGTCCACTCGTTTCACCGCCGACGTGAGCACGCTGCCCGAGTGAAGATAGTTCTGGTTGCTATCGCAGCCGATGCTGAATTTGCCCTCGTCCGCGGCGGCTTGCATCACGCCGAGGCCGGTGGCGCCGGCCGCGTGGAAAATCACATCGGCACCCCGCCCGAACTGGCTGCGCGCGAGCTCGGCGCCCTTGGTGGGATCGCCCCACGCGGCCGGCGTCGTCCCGGTCATGTTTTCGAAGATCTCGATGTCCGGCCGCACATACCGCGCCCCGGCCCGGTAGCCCAGGGCGAACTTGCGGATCAGCGGGATGTCCATGCCACCGACAAATCCGACCTTGCCGGTCTTCGAAGCCAGCGCTGCCAGCATGCCGCACAGGAAGGACGACTCCTGTTCGCGAAAATTGACCGACTGCACATTGGGCAGATCCACGGAGCCATCGATGATCGTGAACGCGACGTCGGGGAAGCGGCGGGCCACGTCCTCGACTGCGGACGCCTGGGTAAAGCCGACCGCCACGATGACCGTGGCGCCCCGCCGCGCCAGCTGGGTCTTCACCTGCTCGCGCTGCGCGGCGTTGGTGATCTCGAACTCGCGGAAAGCGATCCCGGTATCCTGCTTGAAACGCTCCGCCCCGACGCTGGCCGACTGGTTGAAGGAGCGGTCGAATTTTCCCCCAAAATCATACACGATGGCGGGCGAAAAATCCTTCGCCCGGGCGGCAGGAAGCAGCGCCGGCAATGCCACCAATGCAGCAAGCCAAGGCAGGAAAACAGCGGGTAATTGTTTCATGGCGGCGGCCGGTCGAACGCCGCCACCGTGCAGGAAAGGATTCGATTATTCAACTCCGGAGGTCGGTTGCCCCGCAGTCGGGTTACGCCGGTGGTCGCCGCTCGTCGATTCAGTGAAACAGAAGTTCCCACGACAATTCCGCGTTCGAAATGCGGATGTAGGAGCCTGCTTGCAGGCGATTCCTCGATCGCCATCCTTTCTCGCCAAAGCGACAGCGGACGGGTTGCGAGCAAGCTCGCTTCTACAATTGGCCTGGAAACGACTAAATCGTCACCCGCCATCGACATCCGGCAGACCGAGTTACGCGATCGAGGCATTGGTGATGGCGGTCATTCGCCCAACTGATTATTGGCAGGCGCGGAGTTAGGCAGCTTGATAGGCGATCGCCGGTACCTCTAGGCTTGTCACTTCCCTCAGGAAAACCCTCTCAAAATGCCCCCCGAGACCGTTCATTCGGAACTATCCACCGCCCAACTGACTGCTTGGAAGGACGAAGAAGCCTCCCTGCTCGAATCGCTGGAGCAGATCGAACACAAGCACGGCTTCATCCCCCGCAATATCGCCGAGGAGATCTCGCGCGTGATCGAGGTCAAACTCGACCGCCTGAAGAAGCTCCAGACCAAGGTCGAGAGCAACGTGCGCAAGGAGGTCGACACGCTAGTCGAGAAGTGGAAAGACGAGGAGGGGTCCCTGATCCTGATCCTGCACGAGATCGAGAACCAACACGGCTACGTGCCGCGGGAAATCGCGATGGAGGTCTCCTATGCGCTCGGGGTGAAGCTCGCCCGCATTTACGAGGTCCTCACCTTTTACAACTACTTCAAGCTCAAGCCCCCGGGGCGGCACAACATGGCCCTCTGCATGGGCACCGCCTGCTACCTGAAGGGCGCGCCCGCGATGCTCGCGGAGGCCAAGACCCTGCTCAAAGTCGAGGAGGGCGCCACCACCGCCGACCGCGAATGGCACCTCGACGTCGTCCGCTGCATCGGCTGCTGCGGCATGAGTCCCGCGATGGTCGTCGACGGCAAGACTTACGGCCGGCTGAACGCCTCCGACGTGTCGCGTATTGTCAATCAAACCACCCAGCCCAAGGCCGCGTTATGAACAAGCTTACCTTTGCCGATCTGGAGCCTTACGCCAAGACTTGGGCCGACTCGGGCCTGAACTGGGTGCGGGTGAGCATGGACACCGGCGGGATCGCGGCCGGGGCCGACACGGTCTGCACCATCTTTGAGAAGGGGGTTGGCACCCTGGGATTCCCGGTCGAGGTCCGCCGCGTCGGCAGCCTCGGCTATTCCTTTGCCGACCCGCTCGTCGAAGTCGCCCGCGAGGGCATGCCCCGCGTGATCTACGGCCGCGTCGACGACGAGGTCGCCCATGACATTCTCGAGCGTCACCTAGCCGGGAAGAAGCTGCTCGACGATCATATCCTTGCCTGGCGCAACCGCGCCCTGACCTTCGACGGGCCGACCACCTACATCCTCGTCAAGGACACCAGCAACGAAAAGGGCGACAAGTCCCAGTTCTTCCAGTTCTCCCTGGCCGAGGAGCTCAAGCGCTGCAACCTGCAAGACAAGGTGCAGGTGGTGCGCGCCGCCGACATGGGGGTGTACGACGAGGGCGTCGCGGTGCAGTTCCTGCCCTCGCGCGTCACCTACACCAACGTGCTGGCCCCCGATGTGGCCCGCATCGTCAAGACGAGCGTGCACGGCAAGAAGGTCATCGACGATCTGCTCTACAAAAAGCCCGACAAGCAGGTGCGGGTGGTGATGCGCAACTGCGGCAAGTTCGATCCGGAAAACTTCCAGGACAGCCTGCGCTACGGCGTCTACCAGGGCCTGATCCGCGTGCTCCGCGGCATGAAGCCGGAAGATGTGATTGCTGAAATGAAGACCAGTGGCTTGCGTGGCCGGGGCGGCGCCGGTTTTCCAACGTGGCTCAAGTGGCAGATCACGCGTGCGGTGCAGCGCACGCCTAAATACATCATCTGCAACGGCGACGAGGGCGACCCGGGCGCTTACATGGACCGCAGCGTGCTGGAGGGCGATCCACACAGCGTGCTCGAAGGCCTGATCATCGCCGCCTACGCCATCGGCGCCACCCGCGGCTATTTCTACATCCGCGCCGAGTATCCGCTGGCCGTAAGCCGGGTACAGAAAGCCATTGCCGACGCGCGGGCCGCCGGCCTGCTGGGCGAGAACATCCTTGGTTCCGGCTTCTCTTTCGACGCCAAGGTCCGCCTCGGCGCCGGGGCGTTCGTCTGCGGCGAGGAGACCGCGCTCATCGCCTCGATCGAGGGCAAGCGCGGCAGCCCCAGCCCGCGGCCACCCTATCCCTCCGAGCGCGGCCTGTTCGGCCACCCCACCGCCATCAATAACGTCGAGACGCTGGCCGCGGTGCCAGCGATCCTCGTGCGGGGCGGAGACTGGTATGCCCAGCATGGCGTGGACAAATCCCGCGGCACGAAGGTCTTCGCGGTCACCGGCAAGGTGCGCAATCCCCAGCTGGTCGAGGTGCCGCTCGGCGTCAGCCTGCGCGACATCGTCTTTGACCTGTGCGGCGGCGTCTTCGGCGGCAAGACCATCAAGGCCGTCCAGACCGGCGGTCCCTCCGGCGGCATGATTCCCGAGCATTTGCTCGATACGAAAGTCAGCTACGAAAGCCTGCAGGAGCTCGGCTCGATCATGGGTTCCGGCGGCATGATCGTCATGGACCAGGACGACTCGATGGTCGAGGTGTCGCGGTTCTACCTCCGCTTCTGCGTTGACGAGTCCTGCGGCAAATGCGCCCCCTGCCGCATCGGCGGCTACCAGATGCTGCAGATTCTCAACCGGGTGTCCCGTGGCCGCGGCGAGAAGGGCGACCTCGAGCGCATCCGCGCCATCTCGAAGGCCATGCAGAAGGCGTCGCTGTGCGGACTCGGACAGACCGCGCCCAACCCGGTGCTTTCCGCCCTCCGCTACTTTGAACCCGAGTTCAAGGCCTACCTCGAAGGCGGGGTGAGCTACGCGCGGAAGATGTCCGCGAACCGCCCCGCCGAGTCCGTCGCCGCCGAACCCGCCAACGCCTGACCCCTCCGCCATGGTTGCCACCGCCACTCCCCTTCCCGCCGTCAATCTCAAGATCAACGGCCAGCCCATCACCGTGCCCGCCGGCACGACCATCCTCGAAGCCGCCCGGCAGGTGCAGGTGAAAATTCCCACCCTCTGCCAGAACGACGACATTGAGCCGACCGCCGCCTGCGGGATGTGCATCGTCCAGGTCGCCGGCCAGTCGCGCATGCCGCGGGCCTGCTGCACCCCGGTTGTCGAGGACATGGATATCACCACCAACAGCGGCGAGCTCACCGAGATCCGCCGCACGGTGCTCGAACTGCTCCTCTCGACGCATCCCAACAGCTGCCTCACCTGCGGCCGCAACGGCACGTGCGAACTGCAGGCGCTCGCCGCCGACTTCGGCATCCGCACCGAGAGCATCAAGCGCATCGTCACCCCGATCCCGCCCGACAATTCCAATGGCTCCATCATCTTGGATTTCACCAAGTGCATCAAGTGCGGCCGCTGCGTGCAGGTCTGCCAGGAGTTGCAGGATGTCTGGGCGCTTTCGTTCCTGGACCGCGGCATCAACACCCGCATGGCCCCGGCCGGCGACATCACGCTTGCCGAGTCTCCCTGCGTGAAGTGCGGCCAGTGCGCCGCCCACTGCCCCACCGGCGCCATCGTCGAAAATGACGAGACCCCCGCCGTCTGGACGGCACTGCACGACGCCGCCAAACATTGCGTGGTGCAGATCGCCCCGGCGGTGCGCGTGGCCATCGGCGAGGCGTTCGGCCTGCCCCCGGGCATCAACCTCACCGGCAAGATCTACACCGCGCTGCGCCGCCTTGGCTTCAAGGCCGTGTTCGACACCAACTTCTCCGCCGATCTCACCATCATGGAGGAGGCCAGCGAGTTCGTGGAGCGCTTCGTCCACAAGCGCGGCCAGCTCCCGCTCATCACCTCCTGCTGCCCGTCGTGGACGGACTTCATGGAGAAGATGCACTACGACTTCATCGACAATTTCTCCACCGCCAAGTCGCCGCAGCAAATGCTCGGCGTGCTCGCGAAGACGTACTACGCCAAACAGCAGGGCCTCGACCCCGCCAAGCTCTACGTCGTGTCGATCATGCCGTGCACGGCGAAGAAATACGAGCTGGAGCGCAGCAACGAGATGTACGCCTCGGGATACATCGACGTCGACCTCGTCCTCACCACCCGCGAGCTTGCCCGCTTGATCAAGCAATCGGGGCTCGACTTCCTCAATCTCCCCGATGGCGAGGCCGACAGCATTCTCGGCGACTACACCGGCGCGGGCGCGCTCTTCGGCGTCACCGGCGGCGTGATGGAGGCCGCGCTGCGCACCGCGTACTTCCTGGTCACGGGCAAGAACCTCGAAAAGGTCGAGATCGAGCCGGTGCGCGGGCTGGCCGGCGTGAAGGAGGGCGAGATCGTCATCAACGGCACTCCGATCCGGGTCGCCGTGGCCCACGGCTTGGCCAACGTCGAAAGCGTGCTGGAAAAGGTGCGCGAAGCCCGCAAGACCGGCGGCGAGCCGCCCTACCACTTCATCGAGGTCATGGCCTGTCCCGGCGGCTGCATCGGCGGCGGCGGCCAGCCCTATGGCGTGAATGGCGGCGTGCGCGCCAAGCGGGCCGCCGCCCTCTACCAGCACGACCATGACCGCCAGCTCCGGTTCTCCCATGAGAACCCCGAGGTCAAGCGGCTCTATGACGACTTCCTTGGCCGGCCGATGAGCCACAAGGCCCACGAGCTGCTCCACACGCGCTATACCGCCCGGCCGTCGTACAAACGGTGACCGGCGCATTTCTCACCGCACTGTTCTTCGCCGGCAACGCCGTGTGCGCGCGGCGCGCGGCGCTGCATTTTGGCAGCACCACGGCCAATTGCCTGCGCCTGCTGCTCGCCGTCGGGCTGCTTGGCGCCTGGGCGCACGCCGTGGGCCAGGGGGTTGGCGGCGGCGCATTTGGCTGGTTCTTCGTCAGCGGCGCCGTCGGTTTCGGGATTGGCGGTCTCACAATGTTTCACGCGCTGCCGCTGATCGGATCCAATCTGAGCATGCTCATCGTGCAGTGCGGCTCGGCGGTGGCGGCCGCGCTCACTGAATGGCTCTGGCTCGGCACGCGGCTCTCGCCCGCGCAGGCCGGTCTTGCGGCCCTGACCTTGGCCGGGGTCGTCATCGGTCTGGCCGCGGTCGATCCCGGCGGGATCCGGCCTGCCCGCCGTAGGCTTGGCGAAGGAGGGCGATCCCGCCCTACAATGTCAGAGCCCGGAATTGCAGGGCGGGGTCTCCCGGCCCCGCCCATGCCGCCACCCTTCGTGCTCGGCATCGGGCTGGCCATCGTATCTGCCTGCGCCCAGGGCGGCAGCGCGGTCATCAGCCGCAAAGCTTTTATGGTGCTGCGCAGCCACGGCTTCCTCATGGACGGAGCCACCTCAGCCTACCAGCGCGCACTGGGTGGCCTTGCAGTTGGCTTGTTGGCAGTGGCCGTGTGGCGGTTGTGGCCGGCCGCAGGGCGCAAAGCGGCTTCCGAAGCCACCGCCGTCCCAGCCATGGCTTTGCCGCCGTGGATCTGGGTCGTGCTCAATACCCTCCTTGGACCCGTGTTCGGCGTAACCTGCTACCAGTGGGCGCTGCGCACCACCCAGGCCGGAATCGTTCTGCCGATCGTCGCAACGGCTCCCCTGCTAACGGTTCCCATCGCCCGCGCACTTGAGCATAGCCGGCCGGCACCGCGCTATTGGATCGGTGCCGTGCTCGCCGTGCTGGGCGCCGCCGGCCTGGCAGTCATCAAATAAGCCTGATTTCAAATCTGGCGGCAGAGCCGGCTTGACTGCGGGGGCCCGGGCCGGCTTACAAGCGGCACCACGATGAGTCCTTGCAGAACCACCGCCGCCATCATCGGCACGCTCCCCAGCGCGCTTGCTGCCGGATTGTGCGTCGCGGTGATGTGGCCCGCGGTCATTCGGGCGCAATCGGCGCCGATTGCCGATGACGAACTCGTCCGCCTCGACCTGATCACCGTGCGGGGAGAATCCGTGCCCGGGTGGCTGGACCCCGGTTCGGCGTCCTCCGGCTGGAACGTTCCCTCCAATCTGGCATCAACGGTGGAGACACTCCCCGGCTTGGCCATGCATCACATGGGCGCCGCCGCCGCCGAGCCCCTGCTCCGCGGCCTCGGCTCCGACCGGTTGGTGACAACGCTCGACGGCCTGCCATTGCCCAACGCCTCGCCGACACGCACTGCGTCGCCCCTCGCGTTGATCACGGGCGGGTTGACCGCCGGGGTGGAGGTCACCAAGGCTCTCCATTCCGTGACGCTCGGACCGCCGGCGAACGCCGGCTACATTGAGCTGTCGCAGGCGGAAGGCACGAATGCCGATCGGACGAATCCGACCTATGTGGGCACAGACTGGAACTTCGACCGGGCGGGCGGTGACACGCTGGCCCGGGAGATCGTCGGCCAGGGGTCATGGACGGTCCGCGCCGCCGCTGCGGTTCACTCGCTCGGCGACTACACCGCGGGCGACGGCACGGTGGTTCCCGCGGGGGACCGGAACGCCGGCGCCACGCTTCAATTCGACTGGCAGCCGGATCCGCAGCACCGGCTCCGACTCGGCGCGCTGTTCTCCCGCCAGGAGCTGGCGGTGAATTCCGCCTTGCCGCTTGACACCCGCGACACCAATACCACGGCGTTTACCGGCGGATACGATTGGGCGGTATCCGACACGACCTGGATCGATGCGCGGCTCGGCGTGGGCGTCACCCGGCCGCACCTCGACAACTCCGGCCGGCCCGCCCCCGCCAACATCTCTGCGGACGGCCGGACCCTCAGCGCGGCGGGCGGAGCCTCCGTCCGTCACAAGACGGCCGCGGGCGACGAAATCACAGCGGGTTTCGATGCGACGCAGGAGGAGCGCAAGCTCGAACGAAAACGCCCCGGCGCGGTGGATCTCCTCTGGCCGGACCTGCGTCAGGCGGATGTCGGCGGATTTGCGGAGATTACCCGCGCTCTGACGGCCGATTGGAAGCTCCGCCTCGGAGCCCGACTCGATGCGGCGGACAGCGAAGCCCGCGCGGCAGACGGACTGGCGTTCAACCGCCTGATTCGCGATCTCTATGTCGCCTACAATGGCCCGGCTGCCGCTCAGACGAATCGAAGTGAAATCGCCGGCGCAGCCAACGTGCTGCTCACCGGGCGCCTGTCGCCCGCCCTCACCACTACGCTCGGCGCCGGTTTCAGCCGCCAGCCTCCCGGAGCCAGCGAACGCTACCGGGCATTCTCCGACGCGCTTGGCGGCGGCTATGAGATCGGGAATCCCGCGGCAGACGCCGAGAACAAGTATGAACTCGCCGGCGGCCTTCACTGGCAGCAGCGGACGCTGGCGGTCAGCCTGGACCTGTTCGACAGCTTTCTGCCCAATTATCTGCACCGCACGCGCGTGGGTGTCACCACGCCGCCACCACCTCCGCCGCCGGGGGCCATCGTTTATGGCTACCGCGCGACCGAGGCCACTTTCACGGGTGGTGAGTTGGAAGTGCTCTGGCAGCCCTTCACTGACACGTGGGGCCGGCTGACCGCGGCCAGCGTGACCGGCACCGACCGCAATGCTCACCGTCGCCTGCCGGAAATCCCGCCGGCGGCGTTTACGCTCTCGGCCGGACGCGCCTTGTCGGGTGCCGCCCTCAAGCCATGGGTTGAGTGCAGCCTGCGCTCCACTCTTTCGCAGCAGAATCCCGCGCCGGACGACATGCCGGTCTTCGCCGACACCTCCGCCTTCACGCTTGCAGATGTGCGGTGCGGACTGACCTGGCGCGGCCTGCGGTTATCGCTCGCGGCTGAGAACGTCTTCGACCGGCTCCATTACGATTATCTCTCACCGCCCGCGGCGGCAGTGCCGCCGAGCGGGAGCCTGCTTCCCGGCGCGCGCATCCCCGGTCCCGGCCGCACCCTCACGCTCACGCTCAGCTACGGCGGGCGGTGACCGTGGACGGCGGCAGTTCGCCGGCGGCAGAAATGACCGGCCTGCCTGGAAGGCGCGACGGCGCGGGGCATCGCTCGGATTGCCTCCCTCGGTGTTTCAGGGTCTCTGTGGCGCGCAGCCATCCTCGGCAGATCTCAAGCCCAGTTCAAAATCCTCGTGCCGTGCGCCGATTCTGCTAGATCGTGAGAAAGCACAAACACCCAATTCTCCCACCCATGAAATCCCCGCTTCTTTTCGCTGTCCTTCTCACGACTGCCGCGCTGATTCCGGCGGCTCGGCCTGCGGTCACTCCCAATGTCCTTTTCTCGGATAACGCGGTCCTCCAGCAGGGTCGGGAGGTTCCAGTGTGGGGCTCGGCGACCGACGGAGAGCGTGTGACCGTCAAGATCACCGGCCAGGAGGTCGCGACGACCGCGCAGAACGGCCGCTGGCTCGTGCGGCTGAAGCCGCTGCCGGTGGGCGGCCCTTACACGATGACGATTTCGGGGGCGAATAACGCAGTTACCATTTCAAATCTTCTCGTCGGCGAGGTCTGGATCTGCAGTGGGCAGTCGAATATGGAGCGCCATCTCGGACTGCAAGAGGGACAGAAACCAATCACGAACTGGCAGGAGGAGGTCGTCGCAGCGAACTACCCGCTGATCCGGCATTTTGGTGTCACCCCGAAGGCGGCTTTGTCGCCCGAGTCGAGCGTCACCGGCAATTGGGTCGTCTGCTCGCCGGAAACGGTCGCCGATTTCACCGCCGTCGGCTATTTCTTCGGCCGCGGTCTTTTCCAGGCTCGGAAGGTGCCCATCGGCCTGATTCACAGCTCATGGGGCGGCACGGCCGCCGAGGCGTGGACCAGCCTTGACGCCTTGCGGAAGATGCCCGACTTCGCAGAACCGGCGGCGCAAGTCGAGCGGACGGCGGCGGCGCGCGCGGCCGGCACCTACGATTACCCGAAACAGATTGAGACCTGGTTCACGGCGAACGATCCGGGAGCGGCGGGCAAACCCGCCTGGTGCGCCCCCGAACTTGACGAGGGCGGTTGGGAGCAGCAGGTCCTGCCCGGTCTCTGGGAAACCGCCGGGCTGCCAGGATTCGATGGCGTGGTCTGGTTCCGCCGAACCATCGACCTGCCGGCATCGTGGTCGGGCGCGGATGCGGAGCTGCACCTCGGCAAGGTTGACGACGCCGATACCACCTGGGTCAACGGCGTCCAGGTTGGCGCGACCAGCGGCTATCAGATCCCGCGGGTTTATCGCGTGCCTGCCGCAGTGCTGCAGCCGGGCCGCAATGTCATCGCGGTGCGGGTCCTCGACACCGGTGGTGGCGGCGGGCTGTGGGGCGGCAGCGACCGCATGCGACTGGTTTCCTCGAAGGGCGGCGAAAGCACTGCGATTCCCCTGACGGGTCCCTGGTCGCGGAAGGTTTCGGTGTCGCTCGCGAGTGTCACCCCTCCCCCAGTCGATTTCAGCCAAAGCCCCGCCACGCCCAGCTCGCTCTACAACGGCATGATCGCGCCATTGCTACCCTACGCGATGCGGGGCGTTATCTGGTACCAGGGCGAAGCGAACGTCGGCCGCGAAAAGCAGTACCGCACCCTCTTCCCGGCGATGATCGCGGACTGGCGGCGCGCCTGGGGCGAAGGCGATTTCCCGTTTTTGTTTGTGCAGATCGCACCGCACAAGGACATGACCCCGGAAATCCGCGAGTCCCAGTTGTTGACGTTGGAGCATACGCCCAACACCGCGATGGCGGTCACGATCGACTGCGGCGATGCGAATGACATCCACCCGACGCACAAGCAGCCGGTTGGCGCGCGCCTCGCCCTGGCCGCCCGCGCCCTGGCCTACGGCGAGAAAGTCGAGTACTCCGGACCCGTTTTCGAATCGGTGCAGTTCACCGGGCCCCGCGCCGTGCTGCACTTCACGCACCTGGGCGGCGGGCTCGTCGCAAGGGACGGAGCGCTGGCCGGCTTCACGATTGCCGGAGCAGACAAGGTCTTCCATTCCGCCGGCGCCGTGATCGAAGGCGCCACCGTCGTGGTCTCGACGACCGACGTGCCGCAACCGGTCGCGGTGCGTTATGGCTGGGCCAACGTGCCGTCGGGCAATCTCGTCAACGCCGCCGGCCTGCCCGCCTCGCCGTTCCGCACCGACGTCGACTGAGTCGACGCCAATGTCCGCCCTCCTTCGTTGCGCCTACTCCTCGCTCCGCCCGGCATTATTCTCATGGTGGCGGCAGTCTGGACTCGATGGTTACCGCCTGCCGGCCGGGGTGCAGCGGAAGCGTCCGCCCCTGCCAGACAAACTGGCCGTTGAGACCCGCGGGCAGCGTGACTTCCCCTTCGATCCCTTTTTCCGTGCGGTTCAATCTCACCTCAATATCCCCGGCGGGATGGGGCACCGTGCCCTGCACGTGCTTCAGGTAGCCAAGATGCGGTTCGATCTTGACCGTTTTGAATCCAGGCGCAGCCGGTTCGATGCCGCAGACGGTGGCCAGGAATTCGTAGTTGGGCGAGGCGCTCCACGCATGACAGTCGCTGCGGGTCGGATCGGGGCGTTCGGCGAAGGTCGTCAGTCCTCTCGCCAGCATGTCATGCCACGGTTGGAGCATTGAGACATATTGGTTGCCCAATCCCACCGCCTTCATGGCCCGCAGCAGATAGAACCGGAAATATTGCGTGCATTGGGTCAGCCCTTTCTCCGTGTTCAGCCGCTCTACGAGTGCCCTGGCCTCCTCTCCTTCCACGCATCCCGACAGGACTGCCATCACATTGGCATGCTGGCTGAACGCCTTTCGCTCCGGGGTATCGGCGAACAAGCGCCTCGGTTCGTCCCAGCAATGCCGCCGGGTCGCCGTCCTCAGGTTCCGGGCCAGTTCGCGGTAATGATCGGCGAGCGGCTTCTTCCCGAACCCGTCAAACAGCTCCGCGGCGTGGTTCAGTGAGCAGACCAGTTGGAGGGTGACGATGGAGGAGCCTCCCTCGGCCGCGCCATCGGGCTGACCGCCAAGGTGCTTGTCATTGTCCCAGGGCCATTCATCCGGCCAATCGACGAAGCTCCAATAAGGCAGGCCGCCCAGCATCCCGGTTTTCGCGTCGAGGCGTTTTTCGAACCAGTCAAGGACCGCCTGGATGCCCATCAGCCGGGCCTCAATGAAGGCCGGATCGTCCCGGTGCATCCAGTAATCGTGCACCATGTCGATCCAGAAGAGCGAGAAGGTGGTGATGACCTGGGGGCGGGAGGACGGGACGCGGCTCTGGGTCAACCCCTCGGGGATCCGCGACTGGTCGAACAGCGCGATGGCGTTGCGCATCAACCGGTCGTCGCCCGTCACGTACAGGGATATCAGGCTCTGGATACGGGTGTCCCCCACGTACTGCATCTGCTCGTAATAGGGGCAGTCAAAATAAGTCTCATAGGCGCACAGGCGGGCGGTTCGCCAGCCCACCGTCCAGATATCGGAAAGCCGGGAATCGTCACAGGCGAACGAACCTCGCTCCCTAAACGGATAGCCGGTGAAGTTTCCGTAGAAATCATGCACCGTCAGCGGTTCGGCCCCGGTCTCGATCGTCATCTCAATGTAACGGTAGGTCCTGAACCAAAGCGTGGTGAACCGGCGGTTGGCCCCTCCATCAGGAACAAATACATCGCTGGCGCCGATCACCTCCCGGCCGGTAATCTCGTTGCGGTTGCCTTTCTCCTCCTTCTGGTCGAAGAGGGCCTCACCGTAGATCAGGCGGATCGTACTGCCCTTGCCGCCGCTGACTTGAAGCTGGGGGTAGGCGTTGGTTTCGAAGGACTGGTCGAACAGCACAACGGCCCTGGTGTTCGCCGGGATCCTGAGCGGCGCGCCGCCGCGCAGAAAGGCGGGATCGACCTCGATGCCCTGCGTTCTTCTCACCGCGGAGATCCGCTGGGGAACCTCTTCCATGAGTGGAATGGTTCTCGGGACCAGCCACCAGTCGACGTCGGTCCCCAGGCCATGGGGAAATCCCTGGGCGATCAACTGGGGTTGCTGCCAGCGCGCCTCATCAATCTCCGCCCCCTGCCATCCCCACGGATAGGCATTGCCATCGATCCGGTCGCCCGGACCGACCACCATGAACTGGTTGATTGCCCGGGGGGCCACCGACTCCGGGGAATAAGCCTCGTCTCGAATCACCTTCCATGTTCGATTGGTGTTCACCACCTGCTCGGACGGCGTGTTGCCCTGCACGATCAACCCCGTGCGCAGACTCACCTGGGCCCACGGTTTCAGCAGACCGAAGTTCCAGACGACCGCGGCCAGCACATTTCCCCCCGGCTTGAGATAGGGGGCAAGGTCCACCGTTTCGAAGCGCCAGTGAAAAAGGTCGCCGCGGGCCGGCCCGAAGCAGACTGGAGTGCCATTCACAAAGAGCCGGTAGCGGTTATCAGCCGAGATATGGATGACGAACGAAGCGGGCTGGGCCTCCAGATTGAAGGACTTGCGGAAATGAAAGACCCCGTAGTCGGTCGCCGGCGCCGTAGGATGAGCGATCCACGACGCTGGCCAGGCCCGGTTTAGCAGGTCGGGATTGATCGAGGGAGCGGGAACGGCTGCGCGGGAGAAATGAATCGCGATGCAGAGCATAACCAGAAAGAGAAGGGGACGCTTCATTGGGGGTGGGCATGAGGCTAATCGGTGCCTGGGGCGGGAGGCAACGGATTCCGCCCGGCAACCTTTAGCACCCTGGGCGTGCCGTTCGCACCACCACGACGCAGCGGGCCTCGCTCGTGCCATCGCAACCAACTCATCCTCCTCGACCCGGCGATGAACCGACGGCTGGATTGCACAACTGCATAAAAAAGATGAATCCGCAGGCTGGACAACGGAAAGCGAAGGATAGAAAGACACGGGGTGATGACTGGGCCAGAACCGCTGATTCCGCTGCATGGTGGCTACCGGCACTTGAAGAGCTTTCAGGTCGCCCAACTGGTCTATAATACCACTGTTCGCTTCTGCGATAGGTTCATCGACAAACGCAGCCGCACTCATGACCAAATGGTGCAGGCCGCACGGTCCGGCGTACTGAACATCGCCGAGGGTAGCCAAGCAAGCGGCACTTCGAAGAAGACTGAACTGAAACTGACCAATGTGGCCCGCGCCAGCTTGGAGGAACTGCGGCTCGACTACGAAGATTTTCTCCGCCAGCGCGGCTTGGCACAGTGGCCGCCAGAGCATCCGGCACTCAAGCGGTTCAAAGTGAGACGTTGCGCCACGCTGGAGGAGGTGCGCGCGTGGGTGGCGGACGAGCGCCACGGACCGGCCCGGACTGACAAGGACAGTCACGGACCGGCGAGCACAACAGGAAGGTCGGTGTCAGTCAGTGAATGTCCGTGTCCGTCCGTGTCTTCTGCCGAACTGGTGGGGAATGCTGCTCTCTCGCTGCTGAATCTTTGCTGTTATCTTCTTGACCGCCAATTGGCAGCCCAGGCGGCCGCCTTCGAGCGAGAGGGCGGCTTCACGGAGCGCCTGTATCGCGTGCGACAAAGGCGCTGACGCCGCGCCAAGCGCTCATCGCTGCGGGCCGGCCCTTTCCCAAGGGGTCAGCCGGGCGTCAGCGTTAGGTCCACGCGCTTCACTTCCTTTACCGGCCAGCGGGTGACAGTCAGGCCCTTGGCGGAACGGTTGCTGACGGGCACCCGGCTCAGGTCGAAGTCGAACTCGCGAACCCGCGCGCGGCTGCGGCCGTCAAGCGACACATGCAGCGTTTTCGCCACCGCTTGCTCGCTCGCATTGATCTCAAGATAGACAACCTTCGAGCCCGGGGTCTTGACGAGCAGGTAGAGCTTGTCGCGGGTGACGCCGCCAATCTGGAACTTCTTGGCAAACGCCTTCCCGGTCGCCTGATCCTGATAGACCATCGTGTAGAAGGATTTGTCGCCGTCCTTCGGCAGCACGGCGCACCGCAGGATGTCGCGGCCCATAAACACCTTTTCGCCGACGCGCGCGACCTTCATGGAGCCGTCGGCCATGATACACACCACGTCGTCGAGGACGGAACACTCCTGCACGAACTCGTGCTGGCGCCAGTTGAGGCCGATGAAGCCCTCCTCGCGGTTGACATAGAGGCGCTGGTTGGCTGAGACAACCTCGGCCGCGCTGATCTGCTCGATTTCCTCGTATTCCGTGCGGCGTTTGCGGCCCTTGCCGTATTTCTCCTGGAGCGATTCAAACCACCGGATCGCGTAGGGCGTAAGGTTCCTGAGGTCGTGCTTCACGCCCTTCATGTCCTCTTCGATCCTTTGGATCTGCGCGTCGGCCTGGAAACGGTTGTAGGCCGAGATGCGTTTGATCCGGATCTCCGTGAGCCGGACAATGTCGTCATCGGTCACGGGCCGGCGCAGCTGTCGGCCGAAGGGTTTCAAGCCCTCGCGGATCTCTGCCAGCACGCTCTCCCAGGTCTTCGACTTTTCAATGCGCCGGTAAATGCGTTCCTCGATGAAAATGCGCTCGAGCGAGTCCCAGTGCCATTGCTGTTCGAGCTCGCCGAGCCTGATCTCGAGCTCCTGCTTTAGGAGCGCCCGGGCCTTCTCGACGCTCCGCTTGAGGATCTCGCGCACACTGAGAAAGGCCGGCTTGTCGTCCTCAATGACGCACGCGGCCGGGGAGATCGCCACCTGGCAGTCGGTGAACACATAGAGCTGCTGGATGATCTGCTCGGACTCGCTGCCCGGCGGAAGGTGGACGAGGATCTCGACCTTGTCGGCCGTGTTGTCGTCGACGTGCTTGATCTTGATCCGGCCCTTGGCGTTCGCGGCGAGAATCGAGTCGATCAATGATTCCGTGGTAGTGCCGAAGGGGATCTCGGTGATCGCGAGGAGGTATTTACTGCGCGGCTCGATGCGGGCGCGGACCTTCACCTTCCCGCCGCGCTCGCCGTCGCTATATTCGGAAAAATCGGCGATGCCGCCGGTGGGAAAATCGGGGAAAATCCGGAAGGTCTTCCCCTGAAGATGGTTGATGGCCGCGCGGCAGAGGTCGTTGAAATTGTGCGGCAGAATCCGGGTCGCGAGGCCGACGGCGATGCCTTCGGCTCCCTCGGCGAGCACGAGGGGGAATTTGACCGGCAGGGTCACCGGCTCTTTCGCCCGGCCGTCGTAGCTGAGCTGCCAGGTGGTGGTCTTGGGATTGAAGACGACCTCGCGGGCAAACGCGGTGAGGCGCGCTTCGATGTAGCGGGCGGCCGCGGCCCCGTCGCCGGTGAGCACGTTGCCAAAATTGCCCTGCGGTTCGACCAGCAGGCCGCGCTGCGCCATGCCCACGAGCGCCGCCTCGATCGAGGCGTCGCCATGGGGATGGAAGCGCATGGTGGCGCCGACCACGTTGGCCACCTTGTGGAACCGGCCATCGTCCATTTCCCACAGGGTATGCAGGATGCGGCGCTGGACGGGCTTCAAGCCGTCGTCGATGTGCGGGACGGCGCGGTCGAGGATGACGTAGCTGGCGTAATCGAGAAACCACGTGCGGTAACTCTGCGCCAAGGGCGCCTCTCCGGAATTGCCGGTCTTCGACTTGCGACCGGCAACGGCGGGGGCGGACGAAGCGGCCGGCGCCGGCAGGATTTTAGCGGGCGCCGGGGCGCCGCTGGGCGCATCGCCGGGACCGGAGGCTGGCCCGCGGTCGCCGGCCTTTCGTCTCTGTCTCGCCGGTGTTCGCGCGGCACCCGGCTCGCCGGATCCCTCGGTTGGAGACTTGGGATTCTTCTCCGCTTCTCCGGCGCCACCATTGAGCGGCAGTTCGATCTGTTTGCTGTCTTTCTTGCGTCTTGGCATGTGGTGAAAGCATCAGGGTTGGGTGAGGATCCGCCCGGCGGTCTCCAGGTCGGGATCGCGGCCCGCCCGCAGGTCGGCCAGCGTCGGCGGCGGCGGCGTGGTATCCGGGATCACCCCGTTGCCTTCCAGGCGTCGGCCCTGCGCAGTCAGCAAATCGCGATCGCTGAACTCGAGCAGGCCCCCGGCCGGCAGCGACCGGAACTTGGCCGACAGCACCGCGCCGCCGGTCTGGCGTCCAATGATCGTGGCCCGGTGTTTTTCCTGCAGCGCCGCCGCGAAGATCTCCGCCGCGCTACCGGACACGTGGTCCACCAGCACCGCCACCCGGCCGTGATAACGGGCGGAGCCCAGGATCAGGACCCGGAGCTGATGCCGGCCGCCCGAGCGATCGACCGACACCGCGTAGGTGAAACCCCGGTCGAAGAATTCACCCACCATGAAGTCCAGCGCTAGCAGCGCGCCCCCGGGATTGTGTCGCAGGTCGATGACCACCCCGGGAGCATCCTGGTGCCGTTTGAGCTGTCGGCTCAGCCAGTGCATGGTCGACAGGTCAAATTCGTCAAACCGCAGGCAAACGACGCCGCCGGGGAGCTGGCGCCCCTCCCGGAGGGCGATGGAAACCCGGCGGGCGGTGAGCGCGAGCGCGACCGGCTGATCACGGGAGTTGAGAAACTCCCATCGCACTACTTCGCCGCCTCGCAGGACCGGGAGCTGCAGTCGCTCACCCAGCGGCCGCCCGTCCCGAGCCAGCACGATCCAGCCCGGCTTCACCCCCGCTCCCTCGGCTGGGCTTCCGGGAAGCACCTCGTCGACCGCCCAGCGTTCACCGACGCGCAACAGACGAAAGCCTGTCATCGCGCGCTCCTGGGTGTGGTAGTCCTTCGCCTGGGCGGGAGTGAAGGCGCCGGTATGGCCATCGTGGAGGAGACCGAGCATCGCGTTGAGCGTGCCGTAGAGCCCGGTGTCGTCCTTCGCCGCCGCCGCTTCCGGCCCATAGGTCACTGCGGCCGCGTTCCAATCCACGCCCTGAAACTTCGCGTCGTAATACTTCCGGTTCACGGTGTCCCAGACGGTGTCGAAGATCCGGAGATTCTGGGTGGCCTGGCGGAGCTGGGCGGCCGATAGTCCCTCCGGGGCCACCCGCGGCGCGGGTGAGATCGGCGTCACACAGCCGGCCAGAAACGCGAGCGCCGCAGCCGCCAGCAGCCATGCCACGCCCCCGGCCGGGAACCGGCCAGGAGCCCGGTGGCAAGATGGTTGACGGCGGGTCATTCGCAAAAGGGTTCTTTCACCACGCCTGACCGGAAGCCTCGGAGCGGCCCCTGCAGATCCGTCGTTGTGCCCGCGCTGCCTTCGTGGTGAACATCGGCTCAGGATTCGACGAGGTCCTTTTCGACCTTGAGGTGGTCGATGATGAACTCCTGGCGCTCGGGCGTATTCTTGCCCATGAAGAACGAGAGCAGCTCGTCGCTGTTGTGCAGGTGGGTCAGCGACACCGGCTCGAGCCGGATGCCCGCGCCGATGAAGTCCTGAAACTCCCCGGGCGAAACCTCGCCGAGGCCCTTAAAGCGGGTGATTTCGGCAGCGGAGCCGAGCTTTTCCACGGCGGTCCGCTTCTCCCCTTCCGCGTAGCAGTAGAGCGTCTCCTTCTTGTTCCGCACCCGGAAGAGCGGCGTTTCCAGGATGAAAAGGTGGCCGCGGGCGATCAGGTCGGGAAAATACTGGAGGAAGAAAGAGATCAAGAGGAGCCGGATGTGCATGCCGTCCACGTCGGCGTCGGTCGCGATGACGATGCGCGCGTAACGCAGGCCGTCGAGCCCATCCTCGATGTTCAGCGCCGCCTGCAGCAGGTGAAACTCCTCGTTCTCGTAGATGACTTTCTTCGAGAGCCCGTAGGTGTTGAGCGGCTTGCCCTTGAGCGCAAAGACGGCCTGCGTCTGCACATCGCGGCAGGCGGTGAGTGAACCGGAGGCGGAGTCGCCTTCGACGATGAAGAGCGTGCTCTCCTCGGCCCGCTCGTCCCGGTCGCCGAGATGCAGTCGGCAGTCGCGCAGCTTGCGGTTGTGGAGCGAGGCCTTCTTGGCGCGCTCGCGGGCGAGGCTGCGGATGCCGGCGAGCTCCTTGCGCTCGCGCTCGTTGTCCTCGAGCTTGCGCTTGAGCGCCTCCGCGCCCTCGCGATTGCGGTGCAGCCAGGCGTCGAGATGCTGCTGCACGAAGGTGCCGATGAACTGGCGGATCGGCGGGAGGCCCGGCCCCATGTCAGCGGACCCGAGCTTGGTCTTGGTCTGCGACTCGAAAACCGGCTCGATCACGCGCACGGAGATGGCCGCGACGATCGACTGGCGCACGTCGGCGGCATCAAAGTCCTTTTTGTAGAAGTTGCGCAGCACCTCGACGACCGCCTCGCGAAACGCCTGCTGATGCGTGCCGCCCATCGTGGTGTGCTGCCCGTTGACAAACGAGTAGTATTCCTCGCCGTAGTGCGAGCCATGCGTGAACGCGATCTCGATGTCCTCCCCCTCGAGGTGGATGATCGGATACAGAATGTCGCCGCTGAGGCTTTTCTCGAGGAGGTCCTTGAGGCCGTGCTCGGACCGGAACGGCTTGCCGTTGAACGTAAGTGTGAGGCCGCGATTGAGAAAGGCGTACTTCCAAAGCAGGTCCTCGATGAACTCGCCGTGGAACTTGAAATCAGGCCCGAACAGCTCCTCGTCGGGGGTGAACTCGATGATGGTGCCGTTGCGCTCGCCGGTCCTCGCGATCTTGCAGTCCTTCTTCAGCTTGCCGCGCACGAACTCGACCACCTTGGACTGGCCCTCGCGAACGGCCTGCGCCCGGTAGGCGGACGAGAGCGCATTGACCGCCTTCTGGCCGATGCCGTTGAGCCCAACCGCCTTCTTGAACGCCTCGGAATCGTACTTGGCTCCGGTGTTGATGACCGATACGCACTCGAGGACCTTGCCCAGGGGGATGCCGCGGCCGTAGTCGCGCACCCGCACGGATCGTTCGGTGAGCTCGACCTCGATCTTCTTTCCGCAACCCATCGTGAATTCGTCAACCGAGTTGTCGATGGTCTCCTTCATGAGCACGTAGATGCCGTCCTCGGCGTGGCCGCCGCCGCCGAGCCGGCCGATGTACATGCCTGGACGCAGCCGGATATGCTCCGTCGAGGAGAGGGTTTTGATGCTCGCTTCGGTGTAATCGTGATTCGCCATGAGTCGGTTGCTGGGGGGAAAAGAGGGCGGGTCGCAGGTCGTGACAAGCGCAATCCTGATGACAGCGCCGGCAAAATCCAAGACTGACGCGCATTAAATCCTCAGGCAAACTTGCCTCATGCAACCAACCTTCTCCGGGATTCCTTTCTTCGTCTACCCGGTTCGCGACATGGCCCGGGCCAAAGCCTTTTACGGAGGCGTGCTCGGCCTGACCGCCGGGCAGTCGTGGGAGGACAAATGGGTGGAGTATGAAGTCGGCACGGCAACTCTCACGCTCTCCAGCGTTATGGCGGGCGCCCAACCCGGCGCGAAAGCCGGCGCCGTGGCGCTCGAGACGGAGCAGTTCGACGAGGCCGTCGCCCACCTGAAGACACACGGGGTGAAGTTTCTTCTCGAGCCGATCGACACGGGGGTCTGTTGGTTCGCGCGCTTCGAAGATCCCGACGGCAACCACCTGGTGCTCCATAAGAAGCATCTCTCCCCAGGCTAGGAAGCCCGCTGCTGGCCAGCAGAGAGGGTGCTGAATCAATCGCCAGCAACGTTCCTGCGAAATGCCCTCGTGCCGCGAGGAAAGCCGGGCCCCGTCGGTCTTCCCACCTTCGTGCCCGGAGCAGGGCGGTCCCGAGATTTGCCATTCATCCAGGTCTGACTCTATTTCCGCCATGCGCCACCGCACCACGCACGGTTCCGCCCTCGCCGTCCTCGCCGCCGCCGCGACCTGGATCTCCGCATGCCGCGGCGCCAGCGACGCTCCCATGAAATCTTCAAATGCCTCCTCTGCGGCGGCCTGCACGGTCACCGATGAAAAGTCCGCCTGCGGCCTGCCGTCCAACGCGGTCATCGACATGAGCAAGGCCCGGGTGCGGCATACCGACACCGAGTGGCGGGCGCTCCTGACGCCCGAGCAGTACCGGGTCGCCCGCCAGCAGGGCACCGAACCGGCGTTTCGCAATGCCTATTGGGACAACCACGAGGACGGCGTCTATTTCTCGGTGTGCAGCGACACCCCGCTGTTTGACAGCCGGGACAAGTTTGAAAGCGGCACCGGCTGGCCGAGCTTCACCAAAACAATCGAACCGAAGTTCATCACCGAAGAGACGGACACGAGCTGGGGAATGACCCGGACGGAAATCAGCTGCTCGATCGACGGAGCCCATCTCGGCCACGTATTTGATGACGGGCCGGCTCCCACCCACCTGCGCTATTGCATTAATTCGGCTTCGCTCCGCTTCATGCCGCGCAAGGCGTACGACGCGTGGGTGGCGCGCCGCGCTGCGCAACCCGCGCAGCGCGATTGAAGAAGAAACACGAAAAACCAAAGAACCCTGGCATGGGGCCAGGACTCGGGTCAGTGACTTTCGATTCACCTAGTCGGTTTTCGTACGCCATCGGCTCTTTGCCCACCGCGGTGCACGCCAGCTGCAATCCACTGGAATCGGTTTCTGCCAGTGTATCCAGCTGGGAAACTCCTTCATGAACTTCGGCGAGAGCATTCCCGGAAATCACTTCTCTCTTTCGTTTTGGTTCTTCGCTCTTCGGTCGGCGCTTCGCCGGTTGACGCGACGGCAACCTTCGCTGAACTTCCCGATATGGCCGATGTGACCCTCACCTACTATCTCGAAGTCCTTTCCTCCTGGTGCCATTGGGCGGAACCAGCCTGGGCCGAGCTCAAGACGCGCTTTGTCGGCCGCGTGCAGTTCGACTGGAAGATCGCGCTCATGAATCCCGGCGACTATCCCGTTTCGCGTGCGCAGTGCGACTGGTTCTATCGCCGGAGCGGCATGATCATGCGGTCGCCCACCATGCTCAACTCGGGTTGGTTCGAGCCCGAGCGCAAGGGCGTCTACCTCGCACCCAACCTGGTGGCCGAGGCCGGCCGGGATTTCGGCATCACCGACGACCGGCTGCGCCTGGCGCTCACCGCCGCGGCCGAACGCGACGGCCGCAAGCTCGGGGACATGGCGGAGGCCGTCGCCGTCGGCGCTGCGGCCACGGGAGTCGATCCGGCGAAACTCCGCGCCCGCGCCGAGTCTCCGGAGGTAAAGGCCCGCGTCGACGCCTCCACTGCCGAGTTCCATGCCCACCAGATATCGCAGCGCCCTGCGTTCGTGCTAACGGACGTGATCGGCGACAAAGCGGTGTTCTCGGGCCTGGTTCGCGCCGAACCGCTGGCCGCAGCCCTCGAGGCGATGCTCGCCGATACCGCCGCTTACGCTAGCCACGCAGCGCATTTCGGCCAGCTACCGCCGGTGTAGCGACGGCCTGAACCCCGTCGGCTGCCCGGCACCCCGTCGCTTTCAATCCAACCGGCATGATTGAGACTAAATGGCTGCTTTCGCAGGCTCGCGGCTATCTCGGCCTTGGCATGATTGAGGAGGCCTCAGGTGAGCTTGACCAGGTGCCGGCGGAGGCGGCACAGCAGACGGATGTGCTGGCCCTGCGGGCCCTCGTGCTGCAGGAACAGGCGAAGTGGCCGCCGCTGGCGGAAATCGCGCACACCCTGGTGGAGCGGCAGCCGGCGGAGTGCGGCTGGTGGATAACCTGGGCGTATGCCACCCGGCGGAGCCGGTCGCTGGAGGCCGCGGAAATCATCCTGCTCGAAGCGGAGCGGACCCATCCGAAAGAGGCGCCGATTCAGTTTAATCTCGGCTGCTACGCCTGCCAGCGCGGCGATCTCGTCGAGGCGCGCCGACGGGTCGACCGGGCGCTCGCGTTCGACCCGTCTTTCCGTGAGGCGGCGGCGAGCGACCCGGACCTCGCGCCCCTGCGCGCGGCCGGCGGTGGTTCACACCAGGGTGCCCAGGGCGCCTCGTGATCGGCATTCGTTCAATCTGCGTGTCATCGCGAGTCCGGCGGAGCCGGGTGTGGGCGCCGACGCAGGATCACTCGTCGCGATCCAGTTGGATTGCTTCGTCACCTACGGCTCCTCGCAATGACAAACGATGCCAATACCGCGTGAGGCTCAGCCCACCTTGGGCAGGTGCTGCAAGGCCTCCGCGATTTTCTCCTCCGGATGCTCGTAATCCTCAAGGTCGCCGGCGAGGTGGGCATCGTAGGCGGACATGTCGAAATGGCCGTGGCCGCTGTAATTGAAAACGATGCATTTGCCGTCGTCCTTGCGCGCCTCGTCGATCGCCGCGCGGATGGCATGCGCGGTCTCCGGGGCGGGAATGAAGCCTTCGGTGCGGGCGAACTGCAGTGCGCCCTCGAACACGGCATTCTGCGTGTACGCCTTCGCCTCAATGATCCCGAGTTTGGCGAGATGGGCGATAATCGGCGCCGTGCCGTGGTACCGCAGGCCGCCGGCGTGGATGCCTTCGGGCACAAAGGTGTGGCCGAGCGTGTACATTTTGACGAGCGGCGTGAGCTTGGCGGTATCGCCGAAATCGTAGGCATAAAGGCCCTTGGTCAGCGACGGACAGGCGGACGGTTCGACCGCCACCAGGCGCAGTTTTGGGTTGGCGAGTTTCTCGGCGAGGAACGGCATGCTGAATCCGCCGAAGTTGCTGCCGCCGCCGACGCAGCCGATGAGCACGTCGGGGGTCTCGCCAATCATTTCGAGCTGCCGCTTCGTCTCAAGACCGATGACGCTTTGGTGGAGGAGGACATGGTTAAGCACACTACCGAGCGTGTATTTAGTGTCACCATGTGTGGCGGCGTCCTCCACGGCCTCGGAGATGGCAATGCCCAGGCTGCCGGGTGTATCCGGGTCGGCGGCCAGGATCCCGCGTCCGGCGTTGGTGCGTTCGGAGGGGGAGGCGAAAACTTCGGCACCCCAGATATGCATGAGCGACCGACGGTAGGGCTTTTGGTGGTAGCTGGATTTCACCATGTAGATAGTGCAGCCCAGACCGAAGAGCTGGCAGGCGAACGCCATCGCGGAACCCCATTGGCCCGCGCCCGTTTCGGTGCTTAGCCGGCGCACGCCTTCTTTCTTGTTGAAGTAAGCCTGGGCGAGCGCGGTGTTGAGCTTGTGGCTGCCCGCGGGGCTGACGCTTTCGTTCTTGAAGTAGATCCGGCAGGAGGTCTTCAGCGCCTTCTCAAGCCGCACGGCGCGGACGAGGGGCGTGGGCCGCCAGATCTTGTAGAGTTCGCGAACCTCCTGGGGAATGGGAATCCAGCGCTCCCCACTCATCTCCTGCTCGATGAGCGCCATCGGAAAGATCGGCGCCAGATCTCCAGGCGTGAGCGGCTGGCCGGTCCCAGGGTGCAGCGGGGGTGGGAGCGGCTTGGGCAGGTCGGCGAGGACATTGTACCAAGACGCGGGGATTTCGTTGAGGGGCAGGTTGACGCGTTCCTTGTCCATAAAATGAGGCCTTCATCGCTAGGAGAATCCGCTGCCTGAAGCCATCTTTTTTCTAGCCGGAGCTCTGCCTTCCCTTTCTTGGCAACGAAAAGAAGCTGCAATCCTCCCACCCCTCCGTTAATTGGCTGTTTCCCATCGCCATGAAACGATTCTGTCTCTCCCTCGCTTTTTGCCTCTTCCCGTTTTTCGCCTCGGCTGCCGCCGGCCCCGAGGTCGTGCCGCTTTGGCCGCACGGTGCGCCGGGCACGCCGCCAGGCGTCACGGAGCAGGAGGTCTACGTTGCAGCCACGCCGGAGCGTAACTACAGCCAGCTTTCCCGGGTGCACAACCCCTCGGTCACGGTTTACCTTCCGCCGAAGGAAATCGCCACGGGCGCGGCAGTGATCATCTGCCCCGGCGGTGCCCATCGTTTCCTCGCGATCGACCACGAGGGATACGACGTCGGTCGCTGGCTCGCCCGGACCGGCGTCGCGGGCTTCGTGCTCAAGTACCGTCTGGCCCGGACTGAGGGTTTCCCGTACACTGTTGACCTCTCGGTCGGCGACGCGCTGCGGGCGATCCGGCTGGTGCGCAGCCAGGCAGCCGAATGGGGAATCGACCCGAAGCGTGTTGGGATCATGGGATTCTCGGCAGGCGGCGAGGTCGCGGCGCTGGCGGCCGCGCGTAATGACGCGGCCAGCCCGGACGCATCCGATCCGGTAGATCGGGTGTCCTCCCGTCCTGATTTTCAGATCCTCGTTTATCCGGGCGGTCTGCTGGTTGACGCACTGAAGGTGCCGAAGGACGATCCGCCGGCCTTCCTCACCTGCGCCTACGACGACTCCGTCTCAAATGTGCTGCTTCCCCGGCTCTATCTCAAATTCCACGAAGCGGGCGTCCTGGCCGAATTGCACATCTACGCCCACGGCGGACACGGTTTCGGCATGCGGGACAGCCAGCTGCCGGTCGGCGCTTGGACCGTGCGCGTGCAGGATTGGATGGCCAATCTCGGTCTGTTGTCGAAGCGGTGACCGTCTCGGCTTACGGAAATGAAGCTGCACGTGCTGGGAGTCTTTGGACCGCTGGTGTCAGTCATCGGTTTGGTGCTTTGCAGTCTCTTTCCGGCGCAGGCGGCTGAAAGCGCCGCGGCGAGTTCGCCCGCACGCAGGTCCACCGTCTCCATCGTTGGCGACGAATTTCTCATCAATAGCCGACCCACCTACCCCGGGCGCGTCTGGCAGGGCCACAGGATCCAGGGATTGCTTCTCAATGCGCGCCTCGTGCAGGGCATTTTTGACGACCTTAATCCCGCGACGGCGCAGCGCTGGGCGTACCCGGACACTGGCCGGTGGGATGCCGGGCGCAACACGCGGGAGTTTGTGGCGGCGATGGCGGACTGGCGGCGGCATGGGCTGCTGGCCTTCACGATCAATCTGCAGGGCGGTTCGCCCGAGGGTTACGTGAAAGATCAGCCATGGCACAACTCCGCCTTCGCGCCCGACGGCGCGCTGCGGGCCGATTACCTGGAGCGGCTCGAGCGGATTCTCGACCGGGCAGACGAACTGGGCATGGTCGTGATCCTGGGGATCTTCTACTTCGGCCAGGACGAATACCTGCAGGACGAAGCTGCGGTCATCCGCGCAACCGATGCGACGATCCACTGGCTGTTCGCGCGTAACTACCGCCACGTATTGATCGAGATCAACAACGAGTGCAACGTGCGGTACGATCACGCCATCCTCAGACCCGATCGCGTTGACGAATTGATTGCTCGCGTGAAGGGCACGTCCCGCGAGGGTCGGCGTTTCTTGGCAGGCACTTCTTATGGCGGTGACACCATTCCGGGGGAGAATGTTGTGCGGGCCTCCGACTTCCTGCTCATCCACGGCAATGGCGTGACCCAGCCCGGTCGCATCGCCGAAATGGTCCGGCAGACCCGCGCCGTTCCCGGGTATGCGCCAAAACCGGTTCTCTTCAACGAAGACGACCATTACGGTTTTGATCAACCGACATGCAATTTCACCGCGGCGATCGGCGAATACGCCTCCTGGGGTCTCTACGATCAGGGGAAGAATGACTATGAGGATGGATTTCAATCGCCACCGGTGAACTGGGGCCTGAATACGGTGCGCAAACGCGCGTTCTTCCGGCTGGTGGCGGCGATCACCGGAAGCGAGGACCCCGATACGCGATCCGCCGGCGCACCGGCCCCGGGTTATTCCGAATAGGCATCCTGCCGGGCACCCAAGAAGGGAGGAGGGGTCCCGCACTGCCGCCGGCGGTTCGCAGGCGTCCCATCCAGAACCCGTCTTTCTTATGCGTAGTAGGATTGAAATTGAGCCAGGCCCCGTTCCAAATTCACTCGTAATCCGAATGTCATTGACGCTAGCCTGACCGGGTTGAAATTTTGCAGATTACCCCTGCTTGATCAGTTTCTTTGATGGTCGTTCGCACTCCTGCTCCCCCGAAAATCCATCCAAATTCGGCACAACCGGTCTTTGTCCGGGTCGCGGCCCGGAAATGCCGATAATTCAAGCATCGCAACAGGCATATGAGAACCCTCGAGGAATCGATTGAGGTCTACGTCGGAGAAGATGGCGCAGTCTGCATCGCCCATGTCGACATGAGCGAGGACTGCTGTGTGGCCATCCCGCCGGAACAGGTCGACGTTTTGATCAAATGGCTCAAGGCGAAGCGAACCGAGGCGATCAAATACCGCCGCACGCTGTCCGCCGCGAAATAGCGCGCATCGGCAACAAGCCGTAGGAAGGTCGCTTGCGACCGATGATCGCCCGCAAGCGGGCTTCCTACACCGACACATCGGTCGATGCGCGCGGGCTTGGGGTTTCGCGCAGCGGAGCCGTGCCAGGCCTTCTCCCAATGCCCATCCATCCCGCCATTCCGATCTTGACCACTGCCCGGCTCCGGTTGCGCGACTGGCGGGACTCGGATCTGCCTGCTTTCGCCCGGCTGAATGCCGATCCGCAGGTCATGGTTTTCATGCCCAAGATCCTCAGCCGTGAGGAAAGCGATGCGTCGATCGGACGCATTAGAGAGCATTTCGACCGCCATGGCTTCGGGCTCTGGGCAGTTGAAGTTATCAACGGGGCGGAGTTTATCGGGTTCACCGGCCTGTCGATTCCCCGCTTCACGGCTTCATTTACACCTTGCGTGGAAGTCGGCTGGCGGCTCGCCACCGAACATTGGGGCCGGGGCTATGCCACCGAGGCGGCAGGCGCCTGCCTCGGCTTCGGCTTCAGCCAGCTGGGGCTGCCAGAAATCGTTTCATTCACCACGGTGGCCAATCTCCGCTCGCGCCGGGTGATGGAGCGCCTCGGCATGACGCGCGACCCCGCTGACGATTTCGAACATCCCTCACTTCCTGCCGGCCATCCGCTCCGACCCCATTTGCTCTATCGGGCGGCAAGCCGCCAGACTTGAGGTCCTCCTCCCTCCGGAATTATAAGGAACCAGCCACATTGACCTTGGGTCTTAACAGAACAGACTGTGGCATCCTCGTCATGAGTTTCTGGAGAATCCTCGCCCTCGGTTGTTTGCTGACGGCCATCGCGCCCTGCAGCCCGGGCCAGGATGGCCGTTTTTCGAAGACCTTGACTGCCTCCGAGCAGACCGACGCGGGTCTGGGGAGGCTCTCGGTCGACCAGCTGGCCGTGCTGGATGCTTTGATCCGTCGTGACGAGAAGATCAATGCGACGCCAGATGCCGCTCATTTGGCCCCCGCCCGTTTCTCGCAGCGGCTTTCCCCTGAGGAGCGCGCGAGCGCGGGTCTGGATTCGTTGAGCGAGGCCGAGCTGACCCGACTCGACGGATTGGTGCAGCAGCGGGTATTCGGCAACCTCTCGCCCTTGGTGGCCAAGGCGGCCCGTCCGGCCCTGCAACCAGAACCCTCCGGCCCGGCTCCCGAGATCCACGGAGTGATCTCGTTCACTTTTGGCGGCGGCCGGGGCGGCTACCGGGAAAAAAGCGGATTCATGATGCTGGACTACCAGGATCCGGCGCACGGTCTGGAGCTGCTGGTGGGCTACGGGGAATCGCGGATTAGCGGGCCGTTGATCGGGCGGGGCGGCTACGGCTGGTATCCCCGGTAGCGTGGACCGATTCCCGGGAAACTCGCCGGGAGCATTGCTGGTCTGAGGCTCGGTTGTCATCAAGCGGTCGTCCGCATGCAGAACTGATTCGCGGCGGCGGCGCGGAGGAGCTTGAAACTCGGGTCAAATCGGCATGGCGTAGGCTTGTACATGACGTCAGCGCGCCGCATTCAGCCGTTTGGTGCCACTGCACCCTGCCCTTCTCCGGTTGATCGCGGTCACCTGCCGAATTGGATTGCGGGCGCGGTGCTCGCGACTGCGGCGATTGCGGCATACTGGAACGGCCTGTCCGGGCCTTTCGTGTTCGATGACCTGCCCTCGATCGTTGAAAACCCGACGATCCGGCACCTCCAGGAGATCGGTGCGGTGCTGAGGCCCCCGCACGAGGTCGGTCTGACGGTCAGCGGCCGGCCGATGCTGAACCTATCGTTTGCGCTCAACTATTGGCTGAGCGACCGCAATCCGTGGAGTTATCACGTGCTGAATCTGGTGATCCATTTTCTGGCGGCCCTGACCTTGTTCGGGATCGTCCGACGGACATTGCAGCAGCCGACGCTGCGGGCCCGCTTCGGTGCAGGAGCATTCCCCGTGGCTCTGGCCACTGCCGTCCTCTGGATGCTGCACCCATTGCAAACAGAATCGGTCACCTATGTATCCCAACGGGCCGAATCGCTGATGGGTCTATCCTACCTGTTGACGGTGTACCTTTCCCTGCGCGGCCTGGAATCTCCGCGGCCGAGTTTTTGGTCAGCGCTGGCAGTGGCCGCAGGCCTGCTGGGCATGGCGACGAAAGAGGTGATGGCCAGCGTTCCCGTAATCGTGCTGCTCTATGATCGCACCTTTGTCGCCGGATCGTTTCGGACGGCATGGCAGCGCCGCCGCCGGTTTTACCTTGCGTTGGCCGCGACCTGGCTGCTGCTGGGCTATCTGGTGGTTTCGTCCGCCAATCGTGGGGGAACCGCCGGCTTCGGAACCGAAGCCAGCTGGTGGGCCTACGCATTGACGCAGTGCCGGGCGGTTGTGCACTACCTGCAGCTCTCCGTCTGGCCCCATCCGCTGGTGTTTGACTACGGCACGGCGGTGGTGAACCGTGTCGGAGAAGTGTGGCCCGAAGCCCTGGGGCTCTTGTTGCTGGCCACCAGCGTGATGATCGCGTTGTGGCGGCAGCCACCGCTCGGATTTCTCGGCGCCTGGTTCTTCGCCATTCTGGCGCCTAGCTCGAGTGTGGTGTCTGTGTCGACCCAAACGGCGGCCGAACA
>Ga0182019_10000136_pt1 | contig 35576 bp, 19 predicted proteins | sample 812E2MmetaG_FD_120483 | JGI IMG/M metagenome (GOLD analysis project Ga0182019, IMG submission 120483) | Permafrost microbial communities from Stordalen Mire, Sweden - 812E2M metaG | ecosystem: Environmental > Terrestrial > Soil > Wetlands > Permafrost | place: Sweden: Stordalen | collected...
GAAGGGTCGGTAAGGTCAGAGATCATTCCGCTTGTAAAACCGACAATAGAGACATCGTCCGGAACTTTATAGCCTAAGTGCTTAACAGTTTTCATTGCTTCGGCAGCAGTGAGGTCGTTTACTGCAAATATACCGTCCGGCTTCTTGGTCCTGCTGAACAGACCGGGAACTATTATCCTGGCTTCTTCTGCAGTATCGCATTTTACTATATTCTCCTCCTTCACCGGTATGTTGTTTTCTTTCAAAGCTCTTACATATCCGTTAGCGCGGTTTTTTGCAATTAAAAGATTCAGAGGGCCTGAGAGATGAATAATTTCACGGCAACCCGATTTAATCATATGGCTTACACCATCAAAAGCGCCTGCCTCGTCGTCAACGACAACCCTGTCAGTTTCTATTTCATCGCATATCCTGTCGAAAAACACCAATGGTATCCCGTCTGAAGTGATTTTCCGGAAATGATCAAAATTGCTGGTCATCTTGCAGAGAGACACAAGGATTCCGTCGACTCTGCTTGAGAGTAGTGTTTCGACAGCTTTGACCTCCCTTTCATAAGATTCATTTGACTGGCAGAACATTACATGATATCCTGAGTCGTAAGCCAGGTCCTCGATGCCGCTTATCACTGTTGAAAAGAAATAGTGCACAATTTCAGGAACAATAACACCTATTGTCTTGCTCTGACCTCCTTTCAGGCTTAAGGCAATCGGGTCGGGTTTATAGTTCCATCGCTCCACAAGTTCCCTGACTGCTTTTTTTGTTGCAGAACTGATATCGGGATGACCCTTTAACGCTTTTGAGACCGTTGAAGGAGAGATTCCAAGTTCCCTGGCAATATCTTTAATTGTTACCTGTGCTTTGTGCATGGCAGTAATGTGTACTGTTTAACCTCTTAATTCCCGAAGTTAATTTAAAATATTTTATTTTCCTATAATGAAGAAAAATGACGCTTTCAGGATTGATTTCTTTTGCTGAAATGTTATTACTTTTGCATAAAACCTAATATGATGAATTAAATTTTCGAATTTTATTAACATTTCAAACGTTTGCGGTAAGGTATGTTAATTGCTTGAAAATTAATGGATTCAATTGTGGGTAATTAGTTTTATCTTCTTACATTTGTTTTTCTTTAACCCAGAGAAATTATAAATATATATTTTTAAAAATTCTAACTATTGTAATCTTAAACCAGACATCCAATGAAAAAACGACTTTTATCAATGCTCTCCCTGCTTTTTCTTGGAATTCTTCTTGCCGGGGCTATCAATGCCCAGGGGATTAGAGTTACAGGTAAAGTGACGGATGCAGCAGATGGTTCCGCTTTGATTGGTGTTACCATCCAGGAAAAGGGAACAACAAACGGGACACTGACAGACGGATCAGGCAATTTTGCTCTGACAGCTTCTCCCACAGCAACTCTGTTAGTTTCTTATGTAGGCTACACTACCCAGGAGATCGCAGTGAATAACCGTACCTCAATAAACGTTTCGCTGGCGGTTGGCGCTCTGAATCTTCAGGAGGTTGTGGTAATCGGTTATGGTACTGTAGCTAAAAAAGATGTTACAGGTTCCGTTTCCGCAGTTGCCGAACGCGAATTCAACAAAGGATCAGTTTCGTCACCCCAGGCTCTTATTTCAGGTAAGGTTCCTGGCGTTTCAATAACAAATGCAGGTGGTGATCCTTCGGCAGCAACAACTATCAGGATCAGGGGCGGCTCATCAATGTCGGCCAGCAATGATCCTCTAATAGTCATTGACGGAGTTCCGATAGATAATAAAGGTGTATCGGGTATGCCAAACTCACTAAACCTCCTGAACTCAAATGATATCGAATCATTCACGGTTCTCAAGGATGCCTCTGCAACTGCAATTTATGGTTCCAGGGCTTCCAACGGGGTTATCCTCATCACAACCAAAAAAGGAATCCTGAGCAAACAGCTGAAAGTCACTTATGACGGTTCAGTCTCCTTTGGCACCAAAACAGGTGAGATCGACGTTCTGAATACTCTTGATTTTATCAAGCTTGTTGAGAATCATTTCGGTGCTACTTCTGCCGCAGCTAAACTTCTGACTCACGATGACACAAACTGGCAGGACAAAATTTACCAGACAGCAGTTTCTCAAGACCACAACCTGAGTCTCTCGGGAAGCGTCAAGATGGTTCCTTTCCGCGCATCAGTCGGTTATACGAACCAGTCAGGTCTTCTGAAGACATCAGGACTTGAAAGGATTACCGGTGCATTGAACCTGAATCCATCATTCCTTGATAATCATCTTACCGTAACTGTCAACTCCAAATTCATGCATATCAACAACACGTTTGCAGATTGGGGTGCTATAGGTTCGGCTATGCAATACGACCCGACAAAACCTGTCTATAATGCATCAAGCATTTACGGCGGCTACTGGAACTGGACAGACGCTACTGGCGCTCCTATGGCAGCAACTGCACCACGCAACCCGGTGTCACAGCTTTATATGGATGACAATACATCAGGCGTCGACAGGGTTCTCGGTAATGTTCAGATCGATTATAAAGTTCATTTCCTTCCTGATCTTAAAGCCACCCTCAATCTCGGCGGCGACTTTTCAAAAAGTAAAGGTAAAATATTTGTACCTGAAAATGCATGGTGGGCTTATGACGCTGTGTATGGAGGCGGCAATAAACAATATTATGACCAGCATAAGAAAAATGAACTTCTTGACTTTTACCTGAATTATAAAAAGGATCTTCCTTCGATAAACAGCAGGGTAGATGCAACGGCAGGTTATGAATGGCAATATTTTTATTCGAACGACTCGACTTATTCTTCCAATGTTGCCGGAACTCATAATATTTCCACGCAGCTTCGCAACTCTACGGAAAACTATCTTGTATCATTCTTCGGCAGGGTAAATTATGTTTATGCTGATAAATACATGCTTACCGCAACATTCCGCGCAGATGGTTCGTCAAGGTTTGCCACTGGCAATAAATGGGGTATGTTCCCGTCAGTTGCTTTTGCATGGGACATGAAGCAGGAAGAATTCCTAAAGAATTCCAGTGTTTTCAGCACAATGAAACTTCGTCTCGGTTATGGTATAACGGGTCAGCAGGATATCACCTCATCCGATTATCCTTATCTGCCGGTTTATAAATTCGGACAGACAACGGCCCAGTATCAGCTTGGCAACACATTTGTCACGACAATACGTCCTTCCGGTTATGACCTCAACCTTAAATGGGAGCAGACAACTACATACAACGTTGGGATAGATTTCGGCTTCCTGAAAAACAAGATCACCGGTACGATCGATGTTTATGACAGGCCCACGAAGGACCTCCTCAATACAATTGCTCCTGCAGCCGGTACAAATCTTACAAACCAGATCCTTACTAACGTTGGGGACCTTGTCAATAAGGGAGTAGAGTTAGGACTCAATTACAGGACAATTGAAACACAAAATATCGACTGGACTATTGGTGTGAATGCAACATTCAACCACAATGAGATCACCAAACTTACCTCATCTAATGACCCGAGTTATGCTGGTGTCATAACCGGTGGAATTGCAGGTGGTGTCGGTAACTATATACAGATTAACACCGTTGGTTATGCATCTCGCTCATTTTATGTATATGAGCAGGTTTATGATGCAAATGGCAAGCCTATCGAAGGTCTTTATGTCGACAGGAACGGCGACGGTAAATTAAGCGAACTCGACAAATACAGAGCAGGCAGCCCCGATGCAAAACTGCTGGCAGGGATTTCTTCCAACTTCAGATATAAAAACTTCGATTTCAGCTTTAACGGAAGATTAAGCCTTGGCAACATTGTTTATAACAACATGGCATCCAATCACGGATCATATAGTGAGGCTTACAGATCTGTCGGCATCCTTAACAACCTCAATACGAGCGTTCTAAAGACCAATTTTGCAAATCCGCAGTACTGGTCAGACTATTACCTTGAGGATGGTTCATTCTTCAAAATGGACAATATGACTCTTGGTTACAATGTTAAGAAGCTCTTTAACGATAAAAGCAATATGAGAATCTACGGATCTGTCGAGAATCTCTTTACCATTACCAGATACACCGGTCTTGATCCGGAAATCTACGGCGGAATCGATAATAACGTTTATCCGCGGCCGAGAACATTTATGCTCGGTGTAAACCTGGAATTTTAATTTTAAAAATCTGAAACAATGAAGACAAAATATTTTAAAATCTTATCCGCTTCCATTGTTGTGATGCTTATTGCATTCACATCATGCGTCAAAGATTTGAATACTGTTCCGATCGACCCCAAGGTAATCACATCAGCCAATGTTTATACTGATGCCAATGCATATTACGGGGTGCTGGCAAAATGCTATGCAGGACTTGCACTTTCAGGTCAGCAAGGCGCAGCAGGTGATCCGGATATCTTTGGTATTGACGAGGGATTCTCACAGTACCTCAGGCAGTATTTCAATGCACAGGAGCTTACCACCGACGAGGCTGTCATAGCCTGGAACGATGGTACGCTGAGGAACTACCACGAACAGAACTGGACACCAGCCGGCGAGTTTATTGGCGCAATGTACAACAGGCTTTACTACCAGATCTCATTATGCAATGAGTTCATCAGGGAAGCTTCTGATTCAAAGATTGACGCGAGAGGTATTACTGGTGCCGACAAAGTTGCTGTTCAGACATACAGGTCTGAAGCAAGATTCCTGAGAGCCCTCAGCTATTGGCACGCAATTGACTTGTTTGGTAATGTCCCTTTTGTTGACGAGAACAGCACGGTTGGATCAACTCCTCCGCAGCAGATATCGCGTGCAAACCTGTTTACATACATCGAAAGTGAACTGAAGGCTATCGATGCTACCCTTCTGGCTCCCAAGTCAGTTTACGGAAGAGCAGATCAGGCTGCAGCATGGATGCTTCTTGGCAAGCTCTACCTCAATGCAGAGGTTTATACAGGAACTGCCAGGTATACCGATTGCATCACTTATATGAAGAAGGTGATCGCAGCCAACAAATACACTCTTACTACAAACTATGCCAATGTTTTCAAAGCTGACAACAACACATCAAATGAGATCATTTTCCCGATTAATTTTGACGGAGTTCATTCCTTAACATGGGGTGGAACTACTTACTTCATTCATGCAGCTGTCGGAGGAAGCATGAACGCTTCCGACTTTGGTATCACCGGTGCATGGGGTGGTCTCAGAGTGACCAGTGCATTTGTTGACAAATTCTCCGATATTACCGGAGCTACCGATAAAAGGGCAATGTTTTATACAAGCGGTCAGAACAAAGTAATATCTGATGTATTCTCCTTTACTGACGGCTATGCAATTAAGAAATGGACCAATATGACATCTACAGGTGTTGCCGGTTCGGACCAGACTTTTTGCGATACCGATTTCCCGGTATTCCGTCTGGCTGATGCTTACCTGATGTATGTAGAATCTGTTGTAAGGGGCGGTGCAGGCGGCACAACCACTGACGCACTGACCTATTTCAACAAAGTGAGAGAGAGAGCTTATGGCGATACATCTGGCGACTACGCTACTTATGGCGATATTACTCTTCAGGTCCTCCTTGACGAAAATGCCCGTGAATTTTACTGGGAATGCCACAGGAGAACAGACCTTATCAGGTTTAAAAGCTTCAGCAAATCAACATATCTGTGGCCCTGGAAAGGCGCTGTAGCAGCAGGCAAGAGCCTCGATGATTATCATATGGACCTGTTCCCGATACCATCGACAGATATCAATGCCAATCAGAATCTTACTCAGAATACGGGGTATTAATCTTAAAATTTTAAATACTATCTGAAATGAAAAAGATAAGCTTTATATTATTAATTGCCGGGCTCTTTACGATAATCAGCTGCCAGAAACAGGAGAAAGGACCGGTTGAATTATCTACACCGGGGGTGCCTACTATCTCTGTTCCTGTTGCCGGATCAAGCCTTGTAATGACGAAGCCCGATGCCAACAAGAAAGTGGCATTCACATGGAGCTCTGCTGATTTTGGCATGCCGCTGGGAGTTCTCTATACCATCCAGATCGCAAAAGCAGGAACCAATTTCAACCCATTGGTGAACGTTGCCAGCGTTAACTCCCTGACCGATACTCTATTGTATTCTGAATTTAATGCAAAGCTTGTTGCGTTGGAGGCGAACATGGAGGTTGCAAACTCGATTGACATGAGGATAATGGGTATCGTTCCCAATTCAAATGCCGACACGGTTTTCTCCAATAAGATCAACATGAACATCACTCCGTACACTGCCAAGGATTTCATTTACCTGGTTGGTGCATTCAACGGTTGGAATGCTGGTACCGCTCCAGCAATGAACAGAAGTCTTTCCGGCCTGAAATATGAACTTTTTGTCAATTTCACGGGTACGGGTGGTAACCTGCAATATAAGATCATTCCTACCCAGGGCTCATGGAATAATGATATGGGTGATGACTGGACTGGTACTAATCATCTGGAGGTTACCGGAGAACAGAATATGTGGGTACCTTCAGCAGGCTATTACAGGGTTAGTGTCGACCTTACCACTATGACCTGGAGCACTTTAGCTACCACATGGGGTATAATTGGTGATTTCCCCGGCAACAGCTGGGTAAGCGACTTTGCAACGATGACATATAATACCTCGACAGGAAACTGGGAAGCTACTTTTACGACATCTGCTCCTGTTTCCGGGTGGAAATTCAGAGCTAATGCTGACTGGGGACTTAACTATGGCGATAACGACGCTGATGGCAAGCTCGATGCTGGCGGTGCAAATATCGTTACAAGTGCAGCAGGAACGTATTCGGTTGTTCTGAATCTGAACCCGACCGGAAATCCACAGGCTTACACTTATACTGTAACAAAGCAGTAAATCCTTTGCTTTGAAATAACTTAAAGGTCACTGCAGATGTCTGCAGTGACCTTTTTCTTTTTCAGTTAGTAATATCTTCGTACCTTTCGGAACTTAATTATTGGAAACAGGGAAATGAAGCGCCTTTACATTATTTTGTTTATTATGCTTTCGCTGGTTTCATGTAAAAAACCCACCGAAACACCTGATATCCGATATTCTTACCCTGCAAGTAAATTTGCCATGGGAGCTGACCTTTCGTATGCCAACCAGATCCTCGACCATGGAGGAGTCTATAAGGACTCCGGTAATGTGACAGATCCTTATGTGATATTCAGAAAGTATGGCGCAAATGTCATCAGATTCAGGCTCTTCTATAATCCGGTATGGACAAAGGAAGTATATGGTACTGATGGGGTTCAGATGTACAACGATTTTGATGATGTGAAAAAAGGGATCGGGAAGGCAAAAGCTGCCGGCCTGCAGGTCTGCCTCGACTTTCATTATTCCGACACGTGGGCCGACGCCTCAACACAAGTTATCCCTTCAGAATGGACATCTCCGACTCTTTCACTTCTCAAAGACAGCATTTATAATTATACCTTAAGAACGCTTCAGAAGCTGGGATCTGCAGGTTTAATGCCTGAATTCGTTCAGGCTGGAAATGAAATTAACCCAGGCCTTCTCCTGCCCTACGGTAACCGGTGGAACGGAAATGAAAAGAATATGATAACTCTCCTGAACTCTGCTATAAGTGCGATCAGGACAGCAGGAACAACCGGTAATATCAGCCCGAAGATAATAATCCACATTGCCCAGCCCGAAAACGCACGGCTGTGGTTCAACGGCCTTGCCGATGAGGGGTTGACAGATTATGATATTATCGGTATCTCCTATTATTATATGTGGTCAACAACCGCTCTTTCATCTGTCAGTAATTTTGTCTCCGATCTAAGGACTACCTTCAATAAGGACGTTATGATAATGGAAACTGTCTACCCATGGACAACAGGCTGGGACGATAATTATAATAACTCCATCGTTGAATCGGCTCTTGTTTCCGGATACCCTGCTACCGAGGCCGGCCAGTATAAATACATGCATGCTCTTACCCAGGAGGTAATCGACGGCGGAGGGATAGGAATATTCACTTGGGAACCCGACTGGATAACCTCGCAGATGAAAGATCTATGGGGAACGGGGTCATCGTGGGAATGCAACACCTTTTTCGATTTTGAAGGAAATAGCCTCAAAGGCATCCGGTTCATGTCGGATAAGTATAATTTCTGAGATACGGAGTTCAACTTTTCAAACGTTTGCTGTTATTGTTTTTCTCTATAACGCTGTAAATTAGTGTTTTTCGCACGTTTTATTTAACTTTACTTTTTGATAATTTCAATAATCCATACAGAGATGTTCAAACGCCTTTTCGTAATATTAATACTAGTCCTCCAGGTAACCTCCCTCGGAGCGCAGATGGTCTATACCGATCCCGCAATTCCTGTGAACGGAAAGCCTTTAAAGATCTATTTCAATACTTCGCTCGTGGAATCAGATGCCTCTTTTAAGAATTATACCGGCGATGTTTATGCCCACACAGGAGTTACAACGAGGCTTGGCGACTGGCAGAATGTAGTAGGTACCGCCTGGGCAGATAACGCAACCGAGCCTAAACTGACTTCCCTTGGTAATCATCTTTACAGACTCGACATCGCTACTGATATAAGAACTTTTTATGGTCTGGCAGCAACAGATACTGCAACAAGGATATGTATCGTTTTCCGAAGCTCCGACGCTACAAAACAGACAAGACCCGATATTTTTCTAAATGTTTACACACTGAGCTTAAATACTTCATTTATCCTTCCGGAAAAAAAATCTCTCATTGTCAATCTGAATGCAACGATACCGGTTAAAGCTGCTGCAAGTAATGCAGATTCAGTATCATTGTTTATAAATAATAAGTGGATAAAAAAGGGCAAGACCAATGACCTTGTCACTGACACCCTTACTGCCAGCCAATATGGTGAGTTCTGGATCAAATCTGTCGCCTGGTCAAATCTTTCATTTGCTGCTGATTCATTTTTCTATTACGTCAGAAAGCCTGTCGTATTGGAGGCTCTGCCGGGAGGCCTGAAAGACGGGATAAACTATACAAGCAACACTTCGGTTACGCTTGTTCTTCATGCACCATACAAAAAATACGTGTTCGCAATAGGTGATTTCACCAACTGGACCGCTTGTGATAAAGGGTACATGAAAGAAACACCCGATAGCGAAAGGTACTGGGTTGAACTTACCGGTCTCACTCCCGGCAAAGAGTACAGGTTCCAGTATATTGTCGACTCCTCATTGTACATAGCCGATCCGTATGCCGATAAGGTCCTCGATCCGTGGAACGATTCATATATAACCTCCGCGACATATCCCGGGCTCATTGCATACCCGAAGGATAAGACTACCGAAATGGTTTCGGTTCTTCAGACTTCCCAGGTGCCTTATTCCTGGACGACGACAGGTTACACGCCTCCCGCAAAATCGAAGCTTGTGATATACGAGCTTCTTATCCGCGATTTTCTGGCAAATCACGATTTTAAAACTCTTATTGACACTCTTTCCTACCTTGATAATCTTGGCGTGAACGCAATAGAATTAATGCCGGTCTGTGAATTCGAGGGAAACCTTAGCTGGGGCTATAACCCGTCATTCTATTTTGCTCCTGACAAATATTACGGTCCTAAGAACGACATGAAGGCATTTGTCGACAGCTGTCATGCCCGTGGCATTGCCGTCATAATGGATATGGTACTTAATCATTGCATGGGTCAGTCTCCATTTGTTCAGCTATATCTTGATTATTACGGAACTGACCAGATCTTCATGAAACTCCCGAACCCATGGTTCAATGCCAGTTCTCCGAATCCCGTCTATAAATGGGGAGCCGACTTCAACCATGAAAGCGTATCTACCCAGGAGCTGGTCGACAGAATAAATGCGTACTGGCTCACTGAATATAATGTTGACGGTTTTCGTTTCGACTTCACAAAAGGATTTACCAATACTCCCGGTGATGGTTCCGCATATGATGCTTCAAGAATTGCAATCCTGAAAAGAATGGCCGACAAGATCTGGAGCGTGAAGCCTTCTGCTTATGTCATTCTGGAACATTTTACCGCTGATGCTGAAGAGCAGGAGCTTGCCAACTACGGAATGATGGTTTGGGGAAACAATAACTATAATTATTGTGAAGCAGCTATGGGATATGCCTCCGATCTCACCAGTGTATCATGGCTTGGAAGAGGATGGAGTGTTCCCGGAATTGTTTCCTACATGGAGAGCCACGACGAGGAAAGAGTGATGTACAAGACTATTGCATTTGGATCCTCAACCGGAGATTACAACACCCGTAATCAGAAGATCGCCTTGAAGAGAATGGCACTCGATGCACTTTTCTTCCTGACAATCCCTGGGCCGAAAATGATCTGGCAGTTTGGTGAACTCGGCTATGATGTTTCAATTGATGATGGTGGAAGAACTAGCAACAAACCTATTAGATGGGATTACTTTTCAGATACGGACCGCCACTCTCTATTTCTTTTCTACAGGCTTCTGAATAACTTCAGAAAAAACCTGCCGGTTTTCAGCACGACCAACTATTCTTGGTCGCTGTCTTCACCGGCAAAACGCCTTCAGCTCACTGGATCCGGTACCAGCATCGATATCCTCGGTAATTTCGGCACGAGCGAAACGACAATTGTGCCGGCTTTCCAACAAACCGGAAAATGGTACGAGTATTTTACCGAGGATTCAATCAGCGTTACAAATGTTAACGCCAATATAACCCTGCAGCCCGGTGAATTCAAGCTCTATTCAACCCGGAAATTAGGCTCTCCAAAGCTTACACTTGCGATCGAGGATCATTACCTCCCTTCATATGAAGAATTTGTTACTGCATATCCGAACCCATCATCAGGAATCGTCAGCTTTGAAATAAATAATGTAATCCCGGTTCCTGTCACACTTACTGTTTTTGACATCTCCGGGAGGATGATCAGACAGATAAGAACCGGAAACATTCCTGATGGCAGACAGGTAATCACATGGGATGGAAAAACTGAAAATGGCTCCGATGCCGGAAGTGGAGTTTATCTGGTGAGTATAAAAACTCCGTTGAGGATGCAGACTATCAAGGTAATAAGAAAATAATTCAGTTTCTCCTCAGAACCATCGCTGATAAAGGCTCTATTTTTATCTCCAGACCTTTATCCACTGATTTATATAATTCGTGGTCTGGTGAAAGTAAATCGGTAAAGGTCCCACTGTTTTGCACCGGCACAAAGAGCGATTCTTCTTTGCCCGACCTGTTGAACAGAGCAACAATCTCTTCTTTTCCCAGTGTCCGTGTGTAGGCAAGAATCATTTTCTGATCGTCGGCAACAATGAAATTCAATTCGCCATAACTAAGAACAGGATTATCCCTTCGCATCCGGGTAAGTCCTTTGTAAATTGTAAGAAGGGCTGTATCCGGGCTTACTTTATCGGCAGGACGGGTTTTTGACGGATCATATGCTGCCTTTTCATCTTCATAAGTAATGTCGCTCCATACTACAGGTTTGCGGCAGTCCGGATCATCAGCACCCCACATACCCACCTCGTCGCCATTCCAGATATGCGGGGCGCCGATAAATGTAAACTGGCCGACAAGGAGAAGGATCTGCTCTCTTCTGGTAAGCTCGTCGGGTTTATTGATCTTATAATCCGGATTTTCCGATGGTTTCGCATTATATTTATCCATCGTTTTATTATAGAGTGAAGTTGAAAGCCTCGGCGTATCATGAGTGGCTGCTACATTCATCATTGCGTCAAGGTTGCTTTCGTTTATCCCTTTGTCGATTCTTTTTATTTCGCTTACAAAACCAGTCGGCGTCAGGACCGGCTCTGCCCGGCCGAAAAATCCTCTTGCCACCCTGTACCACCTGTAGTTCATTATTGCATCAAACTGGTCGCCGGCAAGATATACTGCCGGATCAAGAAACTTGTCAGGCCACTGAAGCCACCATATTTCACCAACAAGGTAAGCATCGGGGTTCACTGATTTGACAACTTTCCTGTATTCACGCCAGAAGCCCATTGGTATCTCGCCTGCAACGTCGAGCCTGAAACCATCAACACCGTCGGAAGGATTTCCGTCTTTGTTCGGATCAAGCCACCGCTTTGAAACATCAAAGATATGCTGCTTCAGAGTCTCGGAATGGAAGTTCCCCTCAAAGGGCATCACCTTATTATCGGGAGGCATAATGTCTTTTTTAAATACGGGCATCCATGGATTGTTTCCTCCCCAACCTTGATAGCTTAATTCATCGGCAGGTGTTGAAGGATCGTCAAACTGATTGATAGTGTACCAGTCGGCATAGGGAGAGTTTTTCCCGTTTTTCCTTATATCGTTAAGCGCCCAGAAATCGCGTCCTGTATGATTCCAGGAATAATCCATAATTACCCTTATGCCTCTTTTATGACACTCATCAATAACTTTCAGAAAAAGCTTGTCAGCTGCGGTCCATTTCCATGTTGAAGGATCCGCAGGATTCTCGGAATTCATGATAGCCACATCACCTTTTGGATCGGGACCGAAGTTGCGGTCGATATGTGCGTAATTTCGTGCGTCGTATTTATGAAGCGAAGGGGAATCGTTGAGCGGATTAAAATATATGGCATTAATGCCGAGAGCACTCAGATAATCAAGCTCATCGAGAACTCCCTGCAGATCACCGCCATATCTCCGTGCCTGGATCTTTGAGTAGAAACCATTGGCTTTGACACTGTCGAGCCATGGTTCGTGCGCATACCAATCTTGGCCCCATGGAGTGATCTTCCAGTTTGAGGGCAGCTGGCCGGGAAATGATCCCTTCATATCGGCAGGGGTCGGATCGTTGGTTGTGTCGCCGTTCCTGAACCGCTCAACAAATATCTGGTACCAGATTGCTTCTTTTGACCATTTTGGAACAGATGTAAGATTTTTGTTTTCAGCTTTTTGTTTACAATTATATGTAAGCAGGATTAAAACCGAAAAGAATAAAGAAAACTTGATTAATTTCATTATTTAAGAATTTAATCTGTATTTGTTCATTATCCCCCTTTCTCCAGCCCCCCAACCCTCCTAAAAGGGGGCTAATATATTGCATATTAGTAATCTGCCAACAAAACATGAATTAAGCCCCCTTCAGGGGGCAGGCAATCCGCCAGCTGGCGGATTGCCAGGGGCCCTATTTTATAAAAACCTTATATCCCCACGGATTAAGTGTAAGTTTTACACTTAATGGAATGGTTGTCTTTTCGCCGGTAAAGAATTCGGTGTATTCTCCATCAAGACCTTTAAGATCGGGCATGAATGAGACATTCTTTTTGGTCAGATTAAGAAAAACGATGACCCTGTTTCCTCCCTTCTCTCTCGAATATGCGAACACTTTATTATCCCTGTTTGTATTGACCTTTACCATTGGGCCTCCGAAATCGCCGTTCCAGAGTGCTTCATTTCCTTTCTTCAGCCTGATAAGGCTCTGATAGAAACCTGTAAGATCACAGCTATCCCATTTAATAGGATCCCTGACAAAGAATTTCAATCTCTTGTTCAGGCAATCTTCCTGTCCGCTGTAGATTAGAGGCACAGCCTGATCGGTAAAGATTAGCGTAGCAGCCATTTTCTGCGCATCTCCCATAAGTGAGTCTATTGTTCCTGCCCAAGAGTTTTCGTCGTGGTTGGTAAGGAATTGCAGGCGATATGCATTGTTGGGATATTTGGCCCATTCTTTCTTAAAATACTTTGCAATGGCATTTGCGCTGTCCTTGCCCTGGGCTACGCTGTTCATCAGGTGATGAAGCTCCCATGCATAATTCATGTCGAATCCCTTCTCGAGAAAATTATAAGGTTCTTCTATTTCAGCCAGCATAAGAACAGGCCTGATCGTGTTAAGTTCTGTTCTCGCCCTTTCCCAGAACTCCTTTGGAGTGTTATGCGGATGATCTACCCGGAAGCCGTCAACACCCATCTTTACCCAGAACGACATTGCACTGATCATATAATCCTGAAGTCCTTTCTTCGACCAGTCGAGCTGAATAACGTCTGTCCAGTCCGTTCCGAGGGGAGGCGTGAATTTGCCTGTTGAATCCTTCTGGTAAAACTCGGGATGTTCTGCTGCCAGAGGGTTATCCCATGAAGTATGATTCGGAACCCAGTCGAGCATTACATACATTCCCATGTTATGAGCTTTGTTCAAAACTTCCTTAAAATCGTCTAGAGTCCCGAATTCAGGATTGACATCCATATAATCCTTCACTGAATAATAGCTGCCAAGTGCTTCTTTCCTGTTTAAGACACCAATAGGATTGATTGGCATGAACCATAATACATCGACACCAAGGGCTTTCAGCCTGGGTAGATGCTCCTCAAATGCTTTTAATGTTCCCTCAGGAGTATATTGCCTTACATTCACCTCGTACATTACGATGTTTTTTGACCATTCGGGATGGACAACCTCCGATACGAGAGGCTTGATCTCTTTCTTTTTACTGAAGAGAGTGCATCCTGCTATAAAGATCGTTACAGCCAGGAACAGGGTTAACAGACTAACGGGCAGCTTTTCCATGGTTTCAGGGTTGAGTTTATTATTTTTCGATCGTTATGGTTTCTTTGCCGGAAGCAGGTATGCGGTAATTCTTTGAATATACCATAATCTGCAATGTCTTATCTGAAATATTCCGGACGGTAATCTCCTTATGGGTCACTTTTACTTCAAAGAGTATACCTCTGAACCTGGCATGGAAAGAATATGATTTCCACAGATCAGGTATCATCGGGTGTATCTTCACCTTACTGTCGAGTATACGCATGCCACCGAACCCTTCGACAATTGCAAGCCAGGTTCCTGCCATACTTGTTATATGAAGGCCATCTCCGACTTCATTGTTGTAATCATCAAGATCAAGACGCGCTGTCCTCAGGTAGAGCTCATATGCTCTGGCAGTATTACCGATACGAGAGGCTATGATTGAATGAATGCAGGCCGATAACGATGATTCATGAACAGTCATGGGTTCATAGAAATCGAAATTCCTTTTAATTGTTTCAAGGTCGAACCTGTCTTCAAACAGATAGAGCCCCTGCAGTACGTCAGCCTGTTTAATGAAACACGAGCGGAGTATCCTGTCCCATGACCAGTGCTGGTTAATAGGACGCTCTTCAGCCGGAATTTTATCGGCAGCCATGAGCTCTTTATCTAGGAACCCATCCTGCTGAAGGAATACTTTGCGATCGCTGTCAAAAGGGAGGTACATTTTACCAATGACCTTCTGCCATTCTGCTGTCTCCTTCTCAAAATCCAAACCTGTTTTAACGCTAATCTCATGAAATCGCGGAGGGTTATCTATTTTAAGCTGTTCCAGACAGCTAAGTGTATACGTTAATGTCCATACGGCAAGTGTGTTTGTGTACCAGTTATTAGAGACATTATTTTCATACTCATTGGGACCGGTGACACCGAGTATCACGTATTTTTTTCTGTAATCGGACCAGGATGCTCTCTGGTTCCAGAACCGCGAAATGCCTATCAGCACCTCCAGTCCGTAATCGGCCAAATAATCGATATCGCCAGTATGCCTAATATAATTGTAAATAGCAAAAGCAATTGCGCCGTTACGATGAATCTCCTCAAAAGTGATTTCCCACTCATTATGGCACTCTTCTCCGTTCATGGTTACCATGGGGTAAAGTGCAGCTCCATTTCTGAATCCAAGTTTCGCGGCGTTTTTAATGCTGGCATCTAAATGCTTGTACCTGTAGAGTAGAAGGTTCCTTGCTACTTTCTGATCTGCTGTTTTCAGAAAGAATGGGAGAGCAAAGGCTTCGGTATCCCAGTAGGTGCTTCCGCCGTACTTTTCACCGGTAAATCCCTTTGGTCCGATATTGAGTCTTTCATCCTTCCCGGTATAGGTCTGGTTAAGCTGAAAGATATTGAATCTTATTGCCTGCTGTGCTGCGAGGTCGCCTTCTATCACAACATCTGAATATGCCCATATCTTTCTCCATTCTGCCCTGTGGTCGGCAAAGAGCTTGTCGAATCCCTTGGCAACGGCTTCTCTCAGCCGTTTTTTGATATCGCTCATAAGTGCATCCTTCGCATTATTCAGCGAAGAGAGCACGCAAACGTACTTGTCCATTATCAGTTCATCGCCTGAATTTATCAAGGTGCGATATGTGCTGGCAACATATTTTTCACGATTGATTACCAATGGTTTTACTATAACAACTTTCCCGTTCCTGGTCAGGGTGCAGGACATCCCGGTTGCGACATGAAAGTCTGTTTTCATTGTCCTCGAAATGATGATCCCAGTACCTGCGGAGGAAGCTCTTTCTAATTCAGTCCAGAATTTCTTCCCGTAGTTTGCATCTTCATTCCTGACATCGGAATCAATGTAGGAATTGAACTCAATTGTCCCGTCAAGATCAACGGACTTGACAGAATACCTGACAATTCCCAGGTCAGGTTCCGACATGCTGAGGAATCTCCTGGTGTTGAAAACGAGTGTTTTATTCTTCGGAAGGGTTATTTTGAAGCTCCTGTCAAGGAAGCCTTCCTTCATGTTGAGAGTTCTTTTGAAGGATATAATCTTTGCAGTGGCAAGGTCGATGGGCCGGCCATTCACAGTGATATCTATTCCAATCCATTTCGGAGCATTCAGAACTTTTGCAAAGTATTCAGGGTAACCATTCTTCCACCATCCTACACGGGTTTTATCAGGATAATAAACCCCGGCGACATAGGTTCCCTGGAGAGAGTCACCGGAATATTGCTCCTCAAAGTTGGCCCGCTGTCCCATATAGCCGTTCCCAATCGAAAAGATACTTTCAGACTCCCTGTTCCTGTCGGGGTGAAATCCCTCCTCGATTATTTGCCACTCATCCAGTTTATAGCAATTGTTCATATTCTTGCCTTTCTTTCAATTTCCGACAGTTTCTCAATATTCATCATTGCAAGTCCCGGAACCACGAAATGAGCTTTTGTAAGTACTTTTCCGGACCCAATCCCCACGCATATCATCCCGGCATTCAGGGCGGCTTCGACACCTGCAACGGCATCTTCAAAGACAACGCAGAACCGGGGATCAATATTCAGCATTTTTGCAGCTGTTAAAAATACTTCCGGATCAGGCTTGGCCTTATGTACCACATTACCATCGGCTACGGCATCAAATAAATTTCTCATGCCAACACGCTCCAGGATCAATGGCGTGTTTCTGCTTGCCGATCCTAATCCCACCTTAATACCGGCTTTCCGAAGCTCATTTATGAATTCGATGCTCCCGGGAAGTATTTCATCCGGTGTCATCTTTTTTATATAATCGACATACCATTCATTTTTCAGGGCAGCATACTTTTCCTTCGTGCTGTTGTCGGGATGCATATTCCCAATCTCGAGAATTATGTTAAGAGAGGCCATTCTGCTTACGCCCTTCAGCCTCTCATTATCCTTCTCTGTAAAATCAATTTTCAGCTGATCGGCAAGTCGCTTCCATGCCAGGTAATGATATTTGGCAGTATCAACGATTACACCGTCGAGATCAAAAATGCATGCTTTCAGATCCATATCTATTTCTTGTCGTCAACATCCTTTACAAATTTCACCATCAAAGCAGCAACCAGCATTGAGATACCTCCCGAAATCAGGGCATTCATTGTATTGCCTTCGAAGAGGTGCTTTACCATACTTCCAAGTATGCTTGCTGCAAGAATCTGGGGTATAACGATGAAGAAATTAAAGATCCCCATGTAAATACCCATCTTGTTCTGCGGAAGAGCTCCGGTAAGCATGGCATAAGGCATTGAGAGAATGCTGGCCCATGCGATGCCTATCCCGACCATAGGGAAGATCAGCATCCACGGGGTGCTGATGAGGCTTATTGAAATAAGGCTTATACCCCCGATCACAAGACATATTGCGTGTGTTATCTTTCTCGAAGTGAATTTTGCCATTACAGGAAGAAGAAAGGCCATTACTGCAGCAAATCCGTTATAGATGCCAAATAAAAAGCTGACCCAGTTGGCACCTTCATTATATTGCACTGAAGTGGTATCGCTCGTTCCGTAAATATGTGAGGTCACAGCTGAAGTTGTGTAAATCCACATTGAAAAAAGTGCGAACCATGTAAAAAACTGAACGATGGCAAGCTGTCCCATTGTGGAAGGCATGTTTTTCAGATCGGTAAGTATTGAGTTAAGCCCGTTACCGCTTTTGCCGGCAGATTGAAGCATTCCTGAAATGATCTGTAAAAGCCCGAATAATGTTATACCTCCCGTAATTACATATAGTTGCTTTTCGAGATTTACTTTTGTAAGAATAAATGTAAGTACCAGGCCGGCAGCAAGCCAGATCAAGCCCGGCCTGTAAAATTTTGTCCTGCCGGCATTGAGCTCTGCTTCGGAAGCTGCGGCATTGGCAGAGGCTTGAGTTTCTCCCCTTGCAATTCTATCGCCCTCTTCAAACTCTTTCAACTCTTCGGGTGAGTATTCCTTTGTCCGAAGGACTGTCCAGAGAACTGCAAGCAAAAAGACACAGGCACCTATATAAAATGATAATTTGACATTAAGCGGAATCAGCTTGCCCGGTGAGGGTTCCGAAGATATATGCAGCCAGTTTGCCAGTATATATGGTAGAAATGAACCTGCAACCGCACCAATCCCTATGAAAAAGGTCTGTGTCGCGAAACCTTTTGTCCGCTGCTCCGTAGAGAGCATGTCACCGACGAATGCCCTGAAAGGCTCCATTGAAATGTTTATGGAGGCGTCCATGATCCATAATATCCCTGCGGCAACCCACCATGTAGGTGAATTTGGCATAAGAATCAGTGCAATCGAGGCCAGTATTGCGCCGGTCAGAAAATATGGACGGCGGCGTCCAAACCGGTTCCATGTTCTGTCGCTCAGATGACCAATAATTGGCTGCATGATCAGTCCCGTTACAGGGGCTGCAACCCATAGGATAGGAATATTATCAATTTTGGCTCCAAGCGTCTCGAAAATCCGGCTGACATTTCCATTCTGAAGAGCAAATCCGAACTGGATTCCCAGAAATCCGAAACTCATGTTCCAGATCTGCCAGAAATTTAAACGCGGTTTAGTTCTTGCCATAGTTTCAAATGTTAAAAAGGAAAATCTCCTGAAATATTCTGAAATGTATCCAAAAATATATAAAATGATTGTCAATAAAAACTGCGTATGTTATTTATTTTCACGCAGATTCATATTGATGTGAGGTAATAAACAAATGTGACTTTGTTTCAAACGTTTTCTGAAAAAAACGCGAATAAGAAGAAGGAATATAAAATAGTTTACTGGACCAGAGTAAACTTGAGGCTGAACCCGAAATCGGTATTGGAAGTAGGAAAAGTTGTTGCCACAAACGGGTTATTCATAGTACGATCTACAAAGATCTGAAGATTGAATCTGTCGCTCAGAATATAGTCGGCTGTAAGCCCGGCAGAAAATACTGTTGCCCCGACGACCGGCTGGTTTACATCCTCAACAAGCTTTCTGGCCAGAGTTTTATTGTCGCGGACCGAGAGGTCAAGCCGCAGGTTAAGATCGCTCTTGAATGCTTTTTGGCTACCTCCTGTCTTGACTATTATCTGGACATTGTCGAACCTGTAGCCTGCTCCTACAACAAGTTCATTTGAACGCGTATCAGCTATCTGGTTGCTCGACAAGTTGAGGGATACTGTCCGCGATTTCTTCCATTCAAACCTGGTTGTCATGCTGTTCTTCCAGTTCATATCTATATTGATGAGAGGGCTGAACTGCTCGGTTATTGTTACTGTGTTTATCTCGTACTGCTGGACGAAATTGTCCTGAAGGTCCCTGGCGCTGGTAAGACCGTCGGCATCGGTGAAATATTCGAGGTTTGTGGTATAGTTGCCAATCTGGTAAGTACTCATGTACTGATGCGACAGGTTTATTGAACGGAAAACCCGCTGTACAAACTCAAATTTTGAGAGACCGTCAAATGTGATCCTCCAGTTCGGCATCATTTTCATTGCCGAAGGGAATGTCTCAAGTGCTACCTTATAGGGGTCGCTCTTTGTATATGCAGCAATAAATGCCGGCACCATCACCTCACTTGATGTTAGCCCGTACCCATTCTTATATGGTCCGACAATCGGATTGCCGGTGACAGGATCTATGTCAGGATTATAACTTGGATCTATGCTTGCCCTCTGTGCCGCTCTTCGCGCGGATATGATAACGAGGTCTCTCTTGAATGCCTCAAAAGTGGGAGACACATAATTATTGCTTTTTGATATCTTTTCAAAAGCAGTTCCCCATGAAATAATTGACATCGAAAACGACCCGTTTATAATTCTGTTTCTTGTGCTGTCAGGGAAATTGCCGTTCGCATTGGCGATATAATATGAACTGGTATTTCCGACGAATCGCCTTTCGGCTCTCAAGTCTATTTTCAATCCGGGGAATGGTTCAATCATGCTTTGTAACGATATATCCCTTCTTCTGCTCAAGACTGCCGGAGTGTTCAGAAGTGTATCTGTGGATATCCACCCGTTCTTCATTGCCCTGTCAAAGAATTTCGAATCGTCATACCCTAGGATAAATGGCCAGCCGGGAGCAAGTACATTATTATAACTTGACATTCCCAGATATTTTGTCACCGGCAGGTAACCCGGAAGGTACATTCCATCTGAGTTGGTAATACTCAGCGAAACAGACCTTATTCCCATCAATGCTCTCAAAAGGTATTCTCCCGTAAGTATAAGGGGATTTTGCTTCAACTGCACCTTCCCTTCGATTGTCACCTCTGCCCCGTCGGCATTTTCGGCAGCGGTGAAGTTCACACGATTATCATTCACTATATCAACCTTCCCTTTCAGCTCTTCTCCGTTCTTCTTCAGAACACGCACTTTGACATCCTTTGTCCCGAGATTATGAATGATGCCCTTTGCAGCGTTAGTCTTGAAGTTCTGATTGCCCTTTTTAAATGTGACTGTCTTAAACTGAGCTTTTAACTTGTGCATAGACTCAGGCCTGGTGTCATTCTCAACCTTCTTCAGGAATTTCGATTTTGAATAGATCGCAACGAGGTTTCCCATTGCAGTAAAGGTAAGTTCACTATGGTTCTTTATTGAATTGCCTATATGTATCTTAAGGCTGTCAGGATAGAGCGGCCCTGCAAGCCAGGTATAATCCGATCCATACCGCAGGTTGGAATTCAGCCAGGAGAGAAGCGGAAGCTTATTGAAAGGAAGTGTATAAGTTACATTTATTACATGATTGTAAGAAGTCGTCCTTCCGAAGTTCTTCAGGTTTGTCAGAACTGAATCGCGCCATATCTTGTACTCGCTGGCATATCTATTCTTGTCCACCCCTCCCGGGGGTTCATCAATCCTCGCAAGATCAGTCGCTGTAAAGTCGACCTTAAGCATACGCGTGACGTCATATTTGAAATCGTATATCCTGCTCCACTCAAAATCTTTCCTGAAAGTCGGTTCAATCTCGAGAAATGGGTTATCGATGTTCCTGGTTTTTATCTCGTTATAATACCTGGTAAGGTCTGTTCTGAATGTCAGGCTCTTGGGGAAGAGATAAAAATTGAAATCCTTGATGATACTAAATATCTTCCCGTTCAGGAACCCGAAATTCTTGAAAGGCATGATGTTTGCAGGCTGGCCCTGAAAATCATAGTTGAGTCCCCCCTTGTAATCCTTCTCAAGGTTGATCTCGGTCTTGATATCGCTGCTGGAAATCTCATTATATGTATAATTGGCGCTTAAGTTGGCTATATCCCATAAATGAGGCTTTTTCCCCCGCTTGCCGATTCCGGCATTGCTTACAGTAATTGTTTTCCGCAAGGCATGCTCCTCGGTCAGTGATTTTAATGAATCTAATTCGGCCTTGTTCTTAGTCGCGGCTTCAGCATCTGAAAGTTTAATATCAGGATCGAGGGGATTATACTCTGGTTTGATCCTTGTTTCTGAATAACCGACATAAACAGGAAGCCTGACCTGTACTTTTTCAGGGAAGAACTTTCCGAGTTCTATGGTTGAGGAGAGATCATACTTTGAAATGTCCTCCTTGCTCCTTTCATTTACCTTGCTGTCAATAGTTCCCCAACCCGGAGTGCTTTTCTGGCCCACCATATCTATGGTTCCAAGATCGGCAAGCCGGGCCTGCAGGTGAGCATTGGCTGCCCATCCGCCATTTTCGACAAAGTCATTAAGGCGCAGTTCATTGACCCATACCTCGCCCCATTTTGTATTACCATCGTCGGTCGACGGACTCCTGGTCTTGATAGGATTCCTTACGCCAATCATGAGTACCTTCACATTGCTGAGGTTGGGATTCCCCGAGACAGATATCCTGTGACCGTCCTTTATATAAACAAATACATCTGAAAGGCTGAGGGAAGAGCCTGGTTCATCCATTTGCCGGTTTCGTTCACTCTTTGCAGCCTGTAATTCCGACAGGTCAATGTCAAAGCTGTTATCGGCGGGCCAGACTAAAGCCCTCGAATCGTCAGAATTATTGTTATAATGACCCGGGGCAGTAAGCTTTAATGGTATTTCATATTCATAGAAATTGCTCTTGTAATCGGAACCTAACCTTATGAATGCAGTCAGTTCATTATCACGCAGTGGATGACCCGGAACGGCCTCTGCATGAACTTCCATCCTGAGACGGCGATACTCCCTTATATCGAGGTTTACATTCTTGAATGCAACGCGTGCATCGCCGTCTTCAAGGTCCTGGACTTTCAATACCATAGACTGCTCATTAAGCTGCCTGAGCTGCGGGTTGGTAGGATCTGTAACCCTGTCAAATCCGGGAGGCAGGACATAATTCACAGGCACCTTGCCTGAATTTTCCTCAATGCTTACTGAACTTATCTCAAATGTGCCATCGGTTGGTTCGGGAACCGTAACTCTTTCTCCGCCTTCCATAAATGAAAGGTTGTATTTCCGCCATTCTGCCCTCACCAGATCGAGCTTTGCAAAACGCATGTGAACAGGCTCGCTGAAATTACGTAGGAACATCCTCATGAAACGGATCGATTTAAAATCGCTGATATTCCCTACAGCCTTCTGGTACTCAGCAATCGGAACCTTGAACTGAAACCACTTAACCTTTGTTTTATTGTATTCCAGGTCAGGCTGATATTCAACCTCATCGACAATATTATTTTTTCCGACTTGCAAATCTTCAGGTCTTAGACTTATCCTGTACTGAAAATAGCTCTCCGTCAGGTTCAGTGTATTATCGCGGTTAATGTCTTCCATATCGGGAAGGGTGGTTCCCGATGTCGGATATGACTCCTTAGACATTGCCGATGTGGGTGAGTTGCCTTCGACGCCATTATAGTTCTTGTACCTGTCGAGGATTCCGAGATTCTGTTGATCATAATCTGTACCTCTGAAATAGTGAAAATCATCACCTGATGGATCATTAAGGATTTTCTGGTAAGCAGCAGGAGAAGTTATCATCATCGATTTCTGAAGATAATCTGAAAAGAATGTCTTTTCATCGGAATCACTCAGGCCGTCAAGCCCGACATCCTGGTACTGTCTCGATTCCGACGAATTATCAAAGGCATTTACGACGGACTGAACGTTTGGAACTCTTCCCCATACGGTTGTGTCTACATTTATAGGGGTAGCTGTTGAGGGAAGACCGTTTTCAAAGCTTTGCCTTGAATCGCGAAGGATATCTTCAGAGATATTCCCAAGGTTAATGTAAAGATCTCCTCCTGCGCCTGTTGGATTCTCAACGAAGGGATCCATCAGCCAGAACTCTATATACTGAACGTTAGCTGTCTCAAAATCGCTCGTCAGAACTTCTCGCATGATTCCTCCCCACCTCGACTCCGGGTCGTTAAGCTGGCCATCGGAAGTAAGACCCTTTGAGTAGGGACCCGGGTTTGTATCAAAGTTATAAGGCCCTCTTTCACTAGGATAATATGCAATGTTGAGCACAGATATCGTTGTGGGAATACCGCTTTCGCTCTCCTTGTAAGGCCATAGCTCGTTCTCGTAGATCTCTCTTACGAAATGGCTTGACTGCTCCTGGGGATGCTCCTTTATATAGGTAGGCGTTGAAGATCCGTTGCGGAGGAAAAGCGGATCGATAACGTACCATGCAATTTTAGCCCTGTTGAATCCGCTCGCGAGGTTATCGTTAAGCTTAGCCTCAGGGAAGAACTGATCCTGTCCCTGCGGAACGCTGGCCAGTGACCATGCATTGAATGATTTCATGTCGAGAGGGATCTCAGCGGATTCAAAATCGTCAATATATGAGTTCCCCGCACTGGAGATTGCCTTAGAATGGCCGGGTATAAGGTCGGCAAACTCGCCAAAGAACGATAATGTTGAAGGAGTTTTGGTATTGAGAAAGGGAATCTTGTCAATAATATTAGTAAGCGCCTGGGATTGGGTCTTATATGAGGTGTTTAAACCCCAGATAGTGTTGGAAATAGGTTCTTCGCCATAGTTTACTTTCTGAGTATATGGTCTTTCTGTAAGATGAAGTATAGTGCCTCCGATATCGAAATTATCTGAAAGCCGGTAATCGAGATGAGTTCCCACAAGAGACTTTGTCTGGAACCCGAAAAACTGGTTGTTCTCAAGTGATACTTTTATCGGGGTCTGCGATTCAATAAGGGCAGCATTGATTATTGTAACAGTTCCAAGGTTATAGTCAACTGTGTAGTCGGTATTTTCCGTAAGCGGTACTCCGCCTGCAGTTACCGTGACTGATCCCAGCGGAATATTTGTGGCATTAAGCCTTATTTCGGTTCCGTATTCAGAGGAATACTGCCCTTTAAGCTTGAATTTATCTTTTTCAGCCATCTGCTGAGCCACCGTTTGCGTCGAATCGTACAACTCCTGGAAAACATATTTCTGTGCAATGATGGGATCGTTGATCTTCGCCTTCAGGTAACTGCCGAAAGGCTCGATTTCAGGAAATATTATCCTCCCTTTATCGATCATTACCGTCACGCCGTCAATGAAGTCAAAGTAACCATCCGGCTGCCGGTCGTTCTGGGAATTCAGATTATCAAGGCCCAGCACCTGAAGGAGAATTTGTTTCTGAAGGTTTCCTTCAGGAAGATAGTTTATTGAATTGCCGGTATTGTCATCCTGGTAAAGAACATTAAGCTGAAAATCCTTTGTCTCGAGTTTTCCCGAGCCAAGTGAATATATATTCTTCATCATAAGCTTCCATGTAGGAAACCTTGGAGTGAGGGTTGTGCCTTTAAGAAGTTTTAAAATGAGAGTCTTGGGAGAAGCGATGCCGTCAGTTGAAAATTCACCAACTTTAAAGACCTGCCCGTTGATAGTATATTCAAAAGCAACAGCAAGTACTTCATCATTGTTAAGGGCGCTGTTGAGTGAGATATACCCCAGCTGGGTATTGACAGTATATTCCCTGTCAGCCAGCTTCCTTGCATTCTCGATCTTTTCATAATCACGGCCTATCTGGAATGATGATGATATCGGATCAAAAGCACTGGTTATCTGATTCACATCACGTATTGAGGAATAGGTTGAAGTCAGCTGATCATACATATTGTTGGCGCCATTATCCGGATATGCGGGTGCGCCAGAAGCTGCCTGAAATGCCGGCAATTTGTTGTATATGTGGTTTTTATTCTCAGCTAGGTCCATCATTGCGACGATGTTCCTATTGCTTCCTTCCTCAAAGCGGTTTGTCTTGTTCGTAACCCAGACTTCAATCCTCTCAATGTTAACTCCCGAGCTTACTACCGGCAGGTTCTTCAGTGCATTATCATAATTGTCCCTGAAATATTGCGAAAGAAAGAAATGGCGGTTTGCCTCATAGGCATCCGCATTTATATCAAATTGTGTCTGCTGCGCTCCTCCTTTTGTCTCAATGGTCGATGATTCACCTTTCTGCTGCGATAAGACGGTTGTTACCGTGAGTTTGCCAAACTGCATCTCTGTCTTAAGGCCGAAAAGAGAATAACTTCCCGTTATCAGGGTTCCAGTAAGAGGAAGAGTAACATCGCCTGCTTCAATCTTTTTAAGAATCTCATCTTCCTTGCCGGCATACTGCAGCTTTGTCCTGTTCTCGAAGTCGAACATTGCGTCGGTGTTGTAATTGACGCCCAGCTGAACCTTGTCACCGATAGTTCCTGTTACGTTCATCTGAATCTTCTCCTTGAAGTCGAATGTCGGAATGGTCTTGAGCTTCTCTGACAGAGTCGGGTTCTCAGTATGCGAAATGTTAAGGCCAAAGATCAATTCTGCAGATCCCTGTGGGACAATATTTATTGCATTGCTTCCGAATACCTTATCGAATGCAGCGCCGCCAATCTCTATCTGAGGAATGAGAGACGACTTGAAGCCTGATTGCTTGCCGGAGATCCTGGATTCCCAGTAATCGCGCATCGACTTCTCATACTCGTATTTTCGGAATTCTTCCGGGCTCATGTGAACCGGAGTTCTGTAATCGAATGATCCTACTTTCTGATAAATAATATATTCATTCTTGTCGGCATTGTAAATTACAGTCGACTTGATGTTTGAAGGGTTATCGAGAAAGAGGGGAGAATTGGACGATGACTCCCAGGGAATTCCTGAGACATCATGCAACTTAAGTATTGATTTCCTGGTTGTATCTTCAGCGGCTGAACCATGCACAGCTACCTGACCACTCGCATCCGCTGACCTTAAGATAAAAGCTGCGCAAAGTGCAAGAGATAAAAATACCAGAAAATTCCGATATGATTTCCCTGATCCCAATCCGGCTTATTTTCCTTTTTACAAGTTCTTCAGCGCTCTCTTAATCATTTCCTCAACAGTAAGGTCTTTTTCCTCCCTTACAATCTTATCAAGTACTTTTGAAACAGCGCCTTTGGCAAACCCAAGCATAACTAATGCAGATAACGCCTCATCGCGCCTTGTATTGTCTGCAAATGCAAATATTTCACCGCTTCCGGTCAGTTTGCCTATCTTGTCCCTGAGGTCAACGATTATCCTCTGGGCAGTTTTTAAACCGATACCCTTTACACTCTTTAACAGATCTGCATCAGAACTTATAATTGACTTTTCAATTTCAGCCGGGGAAAGGGATGAGAGCATCATTCTGGCAGTGCTTGCACCAACACCCGAAACTGATATAAGGTGCCTGAAAATATCCCGTTCCTCCTGGTCAGCGAAACCGTATAGCTGATGAGCATCCTCCCTGATAACTTCATGGACCATCATCTTAAGCTCACTTTTACCTTCAAGCTTTGAAAAGGTTGTAAGGGAAATATTTATAAAATATCCGATACCTCCAGTCTCTATTACTATGAAGGCAGGAGTGATCTGGGTAATGGTTCCTTTAATATAATCGATCATAATGGCTGTTCATGGTTATAAATATCCGGCGGCAGTTCATCGACCTTGTCAGAGTGTGTTTCTATATCCTGGTGCTTAAGAGGGTTTTTTGATATTTCTTCAAACATCTGCCTGTTTCTGAAAATAGTGCATGCAAGAAAAAGCGCCTGCCGGAAAGAGTTTTCAGAAGCTTCTCCTTTTCCTGCAATCGCGAAAGCTGTTCCATGCACAGGGGAGGTCCTGATAAAGGGAAGCCCTGCAGTGAAATTTACTCCCGAATCAAAGGAGAGCGCCTTGAAAGGAGCAAGTCCCTGGTCATGATACATTGCCAGTATTCCATCAAATTTTGAAAACGATCCTGCACCGAAGAAACCGTCTGCAGGGAATGGTCCAAAAACAAGTATTCCTTCCTTTTCGGCCTGGTTAATAGCAGGAATAATTATGTCTGCCTCTTCATTCCCAAGTAAGGAGTTATCGCCTGCATGCGGATTAAGCCCAAGCACTGCAATCTTTGGCTTGCGGATCGCAAAATCAAGAGTGAGAGAATGGTTCATCAATCTTATCTTGCTGAGAAGCGATGGTATAGTGATCTGTTCAGATACTTTTTTAAGCGGACAGTGGCCAGTGGCAATTCCGATACGCATGTTTTCGCTTATCATGAACATAAGCACTTCATCAGCTCCTGCCTTAGCCTTCAGATATTCAGTGTGTCCGCTAAAATGAAAATTCTCCGACTGGATATTTTTCTTGTCTATCGGTGCAGTTACAAGAACATCAATTTTCCCGCTCTTAAGGTCATCAACTGCTCTTTCGAGAGAAATGAAAGCAGCCTCTCCTCCCTGCGGTGTCGATTTTCCAAGCTCTACCCTGATATTGTCATCAAGGCAGTTAATCATATTTGCTTTTCTTGGATTTGCCTCATCAGCGCTTCGTATATTATTAAAGCTGAAATTACTGATGTTAAGAGCTTTCCGGTGGTAAGCTGCTACCTTCGGTGATCCGTATACCACGGGTATGCAGAGATCATTGATCATACCATCTATCAGGGTTTTAATAATAACTTCATATCCTATTCCGTTAATATCACCTTGTGATATTCCGGCAATTATCATTTTTTGATCCATAATCTCTCCTACAGTTTTTTATAATTTCCGGCCAGCTTCCTTAAGAACGTTGCCAGAAGCCTTAATCCGGAACCCGGTCCGTCCTTCATCCGGTAAAAATCATTCTTTTTAAGCGATCCTGTTCCGGCAATGTCAAGATGAATGAGAGGGTAGCTGGTGAATTTCTCCAGGAACTTACCGGCTGTAATCGCTCCTGCCTCCCTCCCGCCAACATTCCTGACATCGGCAACGTCCGACTTGATCATCTCGCCATACTCTTCCCATAATGGAAGCTCGGCCACTCTTTCATATACCTCCTGGCCGGATTCTTCAAGCAGCTTAATATACTTCCTGTCGGCATTAGTCATCATTGCAATTGCCTGATTGGCGAATGTACTGGCTGCTGACCCCGTAAGAGTAGCTATATCTATTATCAGTTCAGGTTTGTATTTTGAGGCGTAGCTTATTGCATCGGCAAGAATAAGCCTTCCTTCTGCATCGGTGTTGCCAATCTCGACGGTCATCTTGTTGTACATCGTAATTATGTCCCCTTCAGCATAAGCATTTCCGCCGGGACGGTTATCTGTTGCCGGGATCAGTGCGATAAGGTGAAGAGGAATATTATTCATGGCAGTTGTGTAGAGAACACCCGCCACTGTTGCACCTCCTGCCATGTCGCCTTTCATATTTGCCATGTAATCTCCGGTTTTGATATTCAGACCGCCCGTGTCATAAACAATTCCTTTGCCGACAAGAACAACAGGCTGTTTGTTTAGACATTTTACAGGCTTCCATTCAAGTATGCAGAATACCGGCGGATCGATGCTTCCCTTGTTTACGGCAATAATACCACCCATTTTTAGAGCTTCTATCTTCCCTTTGGTCAGGACTTCAACCCTGAATCCTCCTGCCTTGCCGATCTTCTCAATTTCCCTGGCAAGTGCCGGGGCGTTAAGGTGATTTACAGGCTCATTGATAAGGTCGCGAACAAAATAAACCGCATCCGTAAGATCTTTAAGCCATTTGATTTCAGCTTTTCCGGCATCGCCATATAAAAGAAGTTTCGAAGGGTACTTGTTCTTTTTATCATCCTTATCAGCTGGTTTGTACTTATCAAACTGATAAAAACCAAGAATAAGCCCTTCGGCAAAATCTTCAATCGCACCTTTGAATGCATGCGAAGATGCTATGACAAGCTCATTGTGATTATTTGCCTTGATGAGCTTTTTCAGCTTTGAAGCTGCTTTACGCAGTTCCTCTTTTGCCTTGAAACCGGGTACCCCTTCCTTAACCCTGACCAGGTAAGTGCACTTAAAATAGGAATTGATGAAAACATGATCCACCTTAGCTTTCAGCTGCTTCAGTGCATACTCCTTCTCCGGTTTGCTCAGTCGCAGGAATTCAGGAATCTCATCCTTCCCAAGAATGCATACAACTGATTGATCAGTAGTTATTTGTGATATTTTGATTAATTCAGGCTTCATAATTTTAATTAAGATTTTGAAAGGTTGTAAAGTTAAACAAATTATTGATTGTTTAGTTTTCAAACTGTTACCTTTGTCCCATGTGCCATTCGAAGTAATAAGCAAGGATTCTAACCACAAAGGACACGAAGTGCACATAAAGGTTCATGAAGGTAAACACAGGTATATTAATTTGAACAGAAACTCAATCCTTTGTGTTACTTTGTGATATCCTTTGTGCCCTTAGTGGTTAAAAAAACTATAAACGAATCATGATATTGGATGAAATATATGATAAGGCTTTTAATCTAAATCCACTCGATGAAGAAGAGGGGACAGCTCTTTATTATGAAGCCCCGATTGAAGAATTAATGTTTGTTGCTGACAGGCTAAGGCAGATACATGTTCCCGGCAGGAATGTCGGCTGGATCATCGACAGGAATGTGAATATAACCAACATCTGCTTTTCCCAGTGCAGCTTCTGCAACTTCTGCAGGAAAAAAGGATCTCCTGATGCTTATGTAACCACAATTGAAGATTACAGGAAAAAGATAGATGAGCTATATTCCCTCGGCGGCGACCAGATCCTTCTCCAGGGAGGAATGAACCCGGATCTGGGGCTTAGCTTTTATACCGATCTTTTCATGAAGCTGAAGGAGCTTTACCCTATGCTTAAGCTTCATGCTTTAGGGCCGCCGGAAATTGTCTTTCTTGCAAAAAAAGATAAGTCAGGTTTCCGGGATGTTCTCTCAAAACTGGTTAAGGCAGGTCTCGATTCGCTTCCCGGCGCCGGCGCAGAGATATTGTCGGACAGGGTAAGAAAAATAGTTTCACCGACAAAAGCAACATCCGATGAATGGATTGAGGTAATGAGGCAGGCACACAGGCTTAATCTTCCGACATCTGCCACCATGATGTACGGCCATATTGAAACAATAAGCGAAAGGATCAGCCATCTCATCAGGCTCAGGGATCTGCAGGCTGAAAAAGAGAGTGATAATTATGGTTTCATAACCTTCATCCCATGGCCTTTCCAGGATGAAGGAACTCTTTTAAGGGAAAAATCCGGCATTAAAAGCAGCTACACTCCTTTGGGTTACTTAAGGATGATTGCTATCAGCCGGATCATGCTGAATAATATTATGAACATCCAGGCATCAATACTTACTGTCGGGAAGGAGACCGCGATGCTTTCGCTTCATGCCGGGGCCAACGACCTTGGTTCAATAATGATTGAGGAAAATGTTGTGAGTGCTGCGGGTTCAAACAACAGGTTCACTGCATGTGAGCTTCAGTCGGCAATCAGTGAAGCAGGATTTATCCCTGTAAGACGCAATCAGAAATATGAGCCTATAAATGCCCCCTTGCCCCTAAAGGGAGTCTGACTTGCTGACATATAGACTAAAAGTATTTCTTTAAAAGCCTCACTACATCGTTTCCGTTGGCATATAATAACAAAACAAGTATGATTGCCATGCCGACGATCTGGGCATATTCCAAAAATTTATCACTTGGTTTACGGCCGGTGATCACTTCAAACAGGAGGAACATAACATGGCCGCCGTCGAGAGCTGGTATTGGCAGAATATTCATCACTCCGAGAATTATCGAAAGAAATGCGGTGAGGCTCCAGAAAACCTGCCAGTCCCATGCCGGAGGGAAGATGCTACCGATGGTAATGAAACCGCCAAGGGATTCATAACCCTTTGTATGTTTTGAGAATATGAGCTTGAACTGTTTAAGATAATCGCCGATTGCCTTGAATCCGGTTCTTATTCCTGCCGGTATCGACTGCAGCAAGTTGTATTTAACTGTCTTCAGTTCAAATATCTCGCCATACGTATGTGAATCCCCGACTCCCAGCTTACCGGTAGCATTGAGTGCGACAGCCAGTTTAACCGGCTGTCCGTTCCGTAAAATATTAAGTGTAATTGAACGCTCCTTGTGAGAAGCCAGGAAATCCTGGAAATTATCGAAGTAAACGAATGATGAATCGTTGATACCCTTAATCTCATCTCCGGTCAGAACTCCTGCTGCTTTTGCCGGCGTATCTTTATCGATAAATGATATCACATAAGGACTGAAGGGTCTCCTTGGTTCAATCAGGAATTTTCCCTTAAGCATAACAGGGATGATCTCTTCCGAAATCGGTATATTGATTTCCTGCCCTTCGCGTTCTATCTGGATCGATTTACGGTTGTTCAGGATAATATCGGACCTGATCTCATTGAATTTTTCGATCTTCTTATTGTCGACTGTGATTATCTTGTCACCGTTCCTCAGTCCCATGGAATGTCCTGTCGAATCGGTTACGATACCATATTTCAGATTTGTTGTCGGCAGGTAAGTTTCACCCCATGCAAAGAGTACAGTAACATAAATAATCAGTGCCAGTATGAAATTAAAGAGTACCCCGCCGGTCATAATAAGAAGCCTCTGCCAGGTCTTCTTTGATCTGAATTCCCATGGCTGCGGCGGCTGTTTCATCTGCTCAACATCCATTGATTCATCGATCATTCCTGCTATTTTTACATATCCGCCGAGAGGGATCCAGCCGATACCATATTCAGTCTCCCCTTTCCTGAACTTAAAAAGCGAAAACCATGCATCAAAAAAGAGGTAGAACTTTTCGACCCTGGTCTTGAAGATCTTTGCAAAGGTGAAATGGCCGAGCTCATGAATTATCACAAGTATCGAAAGGCTGAGAAGAAGCTGAAGTATTCTTACAAGTACTGTCATAGAATGCGTTATAATTTATCAATGTAGTTTTGAGCAATAATCCTGGCATCCCTGTCCGACTCCTCAAGAGATTCAAGATCGGGAGAGGCTTTGAATTTGCAGTTTTCGAGTGAATGTTCAACGATTTCGGGCATTTGCATAAATCCGAGGCTCCCCTTAAGAAATGCATTTACTGCCACTTCGTTAGCAGCATTCAGAATGCAAGGCATGTTCCCCCCGCTTTTTAATGCCAAGAAGGCAAGGGACAAGTTCCTGAATCTATCATTATCTGGTTCCTCAAATGTCAGGTTGCTATGATCCTTGAATCCGAGCCTCGGAAGATCGGACGCAAACCTTAAAGGGTAGCTCAGGGCATAAAGGATAGGTACCCTCATGTCGGGAATTCCAAGCTGCGCTTTTACGGAACCATCTTTAAAATGAACGAACGAATGAATTATGGACTGTGGATGAATGATGACTTTTATCTGCTCAGGATCAAGTCCGAAAAGCCATTTAGCCTCTATCACCTCAAGTCCCTTGTTCATCATGGATGCAGAATCAACAGTCACCTTATCTCCCATATTCCAGTTCGGGTGCCTGAGAGCATCGCCTGGTTTTACATGATGAAGATTTTCGGCAGAAAGTTTAAGGAACGGTCCGCCTGATGCAGTCAGAGTGATCTTTTCGACCGATTCCCTGGCTTCGCCGGAAAGACACTGGAAAATAGCCGAATGTTCAGAATCGACGGGGATGATGACACTGCCTGATCTGGCAGCGAGAGCTGTTATTATCTCACCAGCGACAACCAGTGTCTCCTTATTGGCAAGGGCAATTCTTTTCCCGGCATTAATAGCTGCAATGGTGGGTCTCAGTCCCGAATAACCCACAATAGCTGCAAGCACCAGATCGGCATCCGATGATGCAACAACCCGTTCTATTTCCTTCTCCCCGGCAAAAACTTTAATTTTAGTCCCCCGCAGGTTATCCTGAAGCTGCTTAAAGTGCTCTTTATTACAGATTACGACAGAATCGGGAAGAAATTTTTTTGCCTGCATGGTGAGCAGTTCAATATTATTGCATCCTGTCAGCAGATCAACCTTGAATTTATCCGGGTATCTTGAAATGACATCAAGTGCCTGGGTGCCTATCGACCCAGTGGATCCCAACAGCGCAATTTTCTGAGGCATATCGTGTGCCGATATTAAAATAGGATGTGTTCTTCAGGATCAAGAGGACTCCCCTTGTACCAAATCTCAAAATGGAGATGTGGACCTGATGTGTACAACTCGCCCGTGCTGCCTATAATTGAAATTGGTTCTCCTGCGCGCACACGATCGCCTGTCTCTTTCAGAAGGCTTTCGTTATGCTTATAAACCGAGACGATATTGTTTTGGTGCTGCACTTCGATTACAAACCCGGTTTCCATTGTCCACCCGGTAAAAATGACTGTCCCATCAAGTACAGCAGATACCGGTGATTTTAGCCTGGATACTATATCTGTACCAAAATGCTTTGAGCGGATATCGAAATGGCCTGAAATGACACCTTTTACCGGAGGAAAGAAATGAAGGCTCGCCAGGCTGGTAACGGCTTCCGGGGAAGTAGGACCGAGTGTCAGGTTATATCTTTCCGAGCTCTCAACCTGAGCCCTGAGGGCTGAGTCTTCAGGAATGCTCTTGAATTTTATCGCCCTGTAATTTCCGAAGGTATCCTGGGCTGAATATGAACCTGCAGGTTCTTTCCCGGCAATTATAGAATTCAGGTTAGCAAAATATTTATCCCTGAGTGCCAGTTCACGATCGAGGGAATCGAGCCTGATAGCATTCATGAGGATATTGCGCCTCATGATAACACCGGGATAACCCGGAATGAAATTCCTGAGGTTCGTGAATGCTATAAGGCATGTCGTTGCTCCGATAATGAAGAGTAAGAGGAAGGTGCTCAGAAGGAATGCACTATACTGCGTCAGTTTGATCCTCCAGACCTCTTCAAAGGTGGTGTCGTTAACTACAGTAAACCTGAATTTATCGCGCCAATTGGTTTTTCTTGTTTCGTTTTTTGCCATATTCTATGTTATAAGCGGCTTGCAAAGATAATAATAATCGGCTATAGGCTACCCGTTACCGGTTACAGGCAGTTTTTCGACAGAATAATCATCTCTTTTTTCGCCGGTTGCCAATTGCCGGTCGTTATTTCAAATAACTTTTACAGCTTTATCTTCGCTCTGCCAGAGTCCATGCTTTGTGCAGACAGCCATGGCCGAAAGGTTCATTGATACCTCAGGCGCAACAATATAAAAGTCGACCTCAGCATGCGATGGTTTGTTCCCAAATACGCCGGCTGTATAGCGTGTTTCGGCAAGAAGAGTCTCTCGGTTCCAGAGCTGCAGGACGCTTATAAAGTGTTCGGCTTCGTCGGGATGCGTGTACTCTTCACCCATTATAACCTTTACTGCGAATTTCTCGCCCCTCTTCACTTCGTCGGGACAGAAGATATGAGGCATATGGCGGTCGAGGTAATCGCGTTTTATCTCTTTTTCCTCTTTCTCTATTTCAGTGGCTTTAAATACTCTTGGCATATTAAAACATTTAATATTAATAAGATATAGATTTACCGGGAATGTAATTAATCAGGCAAATCCAAGGCAAACTTAACAATTAAAATTTTAAATAAATTGATATTTGTTTGGGTTATTGCTCGTGTAATATTACATTTGCACCCACAATTTATATTGCGGGGTGGAGCAGTGGTAGCTCGTTGGGCTCATAACCCAAAGGTCGGAGGTTCGAATCCTCCCTCCGCTACAAAGCAGAAATGCAGAAGCCTGTAAACTAATAATTTACAGGTTTTTTATTTTACCCAGTGTCTCAATCAGTATGTTTATAGCGGAAAAGCCGGTGACCTTGACCACATTTGACTGGCCTGGCTTAACTTATTACACATAACTAAATGACAACCATTTAACTCCGGTTTTAAGCGGTCAATTTATTCCTGACAAGGAATTGCCAGGGAAATTGGTATTTCCAGTAATCAATTAAA
>Ga0182019_10000137_pt1 | contig 35417 bp, 26 predicted proteins | sample 812E2MmetaG_FD_120483 | JGI IMG/M metagenome (GOLD analysis project Ga0182019, IMG submission 120483) | Permafrost microbial communities from Stordalen Mire, Sweden - 812E2M metaG | ecosystem: Environmental > Terrestrial > Soil > Wetlands > Permafrost | place: Sweden: Stordalen | collected...
ACACCTTGATCTTCTCCTTGTATGACATTGCCTCTTCGTGCTGCCTAAGATCGTTTAAACGTCGCGGGACTGCCTTCGAGGTGTCCGACCCTCTGTACCACTCGTAGATCATTGAGCCCCTCCTGATTCGGTACCGCCACACACGCCTTGCGAGCTTAGGCTAGCAGCCACAGCAACGCCACATCACCGGGCCGATGAACTGTCATCGCGAGGAGCCGCGCAGCGGCGACGCGGCGATCCCGCCGAAGTGGACGAGACTGCTTCGTCGAGCTGTCCCGCGACAGCGGGATTCGCTCCTCGCAGTGACACGTGGGTGGGGACAGGACTGCTTCGGCTCTTTCTGGGCCTCGCAGCGACGCCGAGGTCGGGCCTCGCAGTGACGACGATTTGCCTACGATGGACGATGAATTGGCATCAGAGGTTGCGGACGCGGGCTAGGCCATCGGCGCGTGCGGCGTCGAGAGTCGGTCCGCCAGGAGCCCTTCGCTGCCGCGGTCGAAGCCTGTGAACTCGACGCCGATCCCCGGGTACGGTTCCCGGCCCTGGGCGGTCTGGCGCACAACCCGGCCTTCTCCGAACACCGGTGAAGCCCCCGGCAGGAAGATCTGGAACCGCACGTCGGTGCCTGGCGGGAGCGTGTGCGGCACGCGCAGGAGGGCTCCGTGCATCGAGACGTCGACGGTCTCACAAAGCACGCGGCGGAGGAGGGCGTTCCCGGCTACCTCGAGGCGCACCGGCAGGCGGAGCGCCGAGCGCGGCGGGATCCGCAGGAGCGGTTGCAGGACGGCAGGCAGCGTCCGCGCGAGCTGATCGAGAGGCATCACGCGGTTTGCCCCGTGCCCGATGTACTCCTCCGCATCGCGGCGCCAGCGCTCCTGCGCGACCAGCACAACCCCCGAGGCGCGGCACGGTGACTCCGGGCCGCGCACTGCGTGCAGGAATCCGGCAGTCGTGGCTGCTCCGAGCGGGTGCGAGACCACCAGGGCGTCGTACCGGCCGTGTGCCGCAAACTGCAGCGCCGCCGAGGAGTCCTCGGCCTGGGTCACATGGTGCCCGAACCGCGCCACGCCCTCGAGCACGCGCCCCCGCATCGCCTCCTCGAAGCCGACCAGGAGCAGCTCGCAACCGTTTTCCACAGCTTCCCCCGCGCAGAACGCCCGCACGTTACAAGGATGGCGCGCTCCAAAATTAGCGGGTGTGACCCGGGTCACATGCGCGGGTCACTTACCTCCAGAGGGCACGGCGCCTTTGAACCTCTGCCGGCGCGGTACAATCCACCGCCACGGAGGACCCCGGATGTTCGAGACGATCCGCAGGGAACTGACCTCGGCCATTGCCGCAGCGCTGACCGCGATGGGTGTGCAGGAGCCGCAGGTCTTTCTGGACGTGCCGCCTCGCCGGCAGCTCGGCGACCTCGCGTGGGCGGGCGCCCTCCCGCTCGCCAAGTCGCTGCGCAAGCCGCCGCGGGCCATCGCCGAGGACGTGGCCAGGCGTCTCGAGCAAGCACGCGCGGGCCTCCCCGAAGCTCATCCGCTCGCTCTGCTCGAGCCCGGCTGCTCGATCGAGGGACCGGGCTTCCTCAACTTCCGTCTCCGCCGCGGCCCCGCTCTCGCCCGCCTCCTCCTCGCCTCGACCTCGACCGACACCGCTCAAGGGCAGAAGCGCGAGCCGGGATTCACTCCCGGCGAGCGCGGGGGGCCTGGGGGCGTCGCGGAGGCGGGGGGCTCGGGCGGGGGGCCGAAGTGCCCCCCCAAAGTGATCGTCGAACACACCAACATCAACCCGAACAAGGCGGCCCACATCGGCCACCTCCGCAACGCGGTGCTGGGCGACACGCTGGTGCGCTGCCTGCAGTTCCTCGGAAACACCGTCGAGATCCAGGACTACATCGACGACACCGGCGTGCAGGTGGCGGATGTCGTCGTAGGGTTTCTGTTCCTGCCCGAGGCCGAGATGCTGGCCGCGGTCACTCCGATCTGGCCGGAGACCGCGGACGCGCCGTCCCGCCGGCGGGTCCTCGAGGCGTTCGCGACGCGCGCCGGCAACGGTACGCTGGTGAACGATACCCTCGGGTCCCCCGATTTCGACGACCTCTGCTGGGATCTCTACCCGCGAGTCACCCGGTGGTACGAACAGGACGAGTCGGCGTTGACGTTTCGGTCGGAGGTCCTCCACTCCGTCGAGGCCGGCTTCCCAACCGGGATGTCCCTCTCGGATGCATTCGAGGGTATGAGCTCCTCGGGCCCCGAGCCCCGAACCCCGAACCACGCCTCCGTCTCGCGCCTGGCGGCCGCCGTCGCGGAGGCCAACGTGCGCTGCCACCTCGTGACCATGGGACGCCTCGGCATCGCCTACGACGTGCTGCCCCACGAGTCGGACATCCTTCATCGAGGGTTCTGGCGTCGGGCCTTCGAGCTGCTGCAGGGCGCCCGCGCGATCCGCAAGGAGACCGAAGGGAAGAACGCCGGCTGCTGGGTGATGTCGCTCGCCGACTCTCCCGAGTTCGCCGGGATGGCGGATGCTGACAAAATCCTGGTTCGGTCCAACGGCACAGTGACCTACACGGGAAAAGACATCGCGTACCAGCTCTGGAAGCTGGGACTGCTCAGGGACGACGACGGCACCTTGCACGATTTCGGCTACCGGGTGTTCGAGCGCTTCGCCCAGGACGCCTCGACCGCGCCCGTTCGGTACGGCTTCTTCGGGGACCGTGCTCTGTATCGGACGGCGTCGGACCCCGGCGAGCGGCCCACAGGCGTGTCGTTCGGTGCCGGCTCACGCGTCTACAACGTGATCGACGTGCGCCAGTCGTACCCCCAAAAGGTGGTCAAAGAGGCGATCCGCGTGCTCGGCCACCCGGAAGCCGCCGAGAACTCGGTTCACTTCGCCTACGAGATGGTGGCTCTGACGCCGAAAGCCGTGAAACGACTCGAGGAGGCTCAGGGCCTCGACTTCTCCCTGTCGGACGAGGACATGGCAAAGCCGTTCATCGAGATGTCCGGGCGCCGGGGCATCGGCGTGAAGGCCGACGCCCTGCTCGTCACGCTCATCAGCGAAGCGGAGCGCGCGATCGCCGAGCGGCAGGGCGCGGACGACGGCTCGGCGCCGGACCAGCGCGCCGACCGCGCCCGCGCCATCGCGGTCGGGGCGCTCCGCTACCAGATGGCGCGCCAGGGACGCAACCGCGTGCTCGCGTTCGACTTCGACGAGGCGCTCGCGTTCGAGGGAGACACCGGACCCTACCTCCAGTACTCTGCCGTGCGCGCCGCCAAGATCTTCGAGAAGCTCGCGGCCCAGGGCCTTGCCGGCTCGCCGGAGGTCGACGCGAAGGCCGCGGCCGATTCGGCCATCCCGGACGACCTCTGGGATCTGGCGCTCGCCTGCGCCCGAACGACCGAGATGGCCGAGAAGGCGGTCGGCTCGCTCGAGTTCTCGCTGCTGGCTGGGCATGCGCGCGACCTCGCGCAGGCGTTCCACAAGCTCTACCACGAGCACCCCGTGCTGCACGCCGAGGACGAGGCCGTCCGCGCGCTGCGGCGCGGCGTGTTCCGCCTCTTCGCCGCGACGATCGCCGCGATCCTGGAGGAGCTGCTGGGGATCCCGGTCCCGCGGGAGATGTAGCGGACCGGGCGCCGGGAACCGAGGGCGGGCTTCCCGCCGATCAACGGGACACCGGGGACGGGTACCATGAAGCCATGTCGACGACACCCGCGTACGAACGCGACCCCTACCTGAGGCAGATCGATACCGAGGTCGTCGAGGTGGGGACCGAAGGCGGCAGGTCGTTCGCCGTGCTGGCAGAGACCATCTTCTACCCGGAGGGAGGCGGCCAGCCTTCCGACCGCGGGCTCCTTGGCGAGATCCCGGTGATCGACGTCCGGAGGCACGAAGGGGTCATCCGGCACGTCCTCGAGCGGAAGGTTCCCATCGGGCCCACCACCGTGAGGCTGGACTGGGCCAGGCGCTTCGACCACATGCAGCAGCACACCGGCCAGCACCTGCTGACCGCCGTCGCGGACGACGGGTTCGGCTGGCCGACGACCGCGTTCCACCTCGGCGAGCATGTGTGCGACATCGAGCTCGCCGTCGCCACTCTGAACCCCGTCGAGATCCGGAGGCTGGAGGAAGCGGTGGCGGCCGAGATCCGAGCCGCGCGGCCGGTTTCCGCTCGCCGCGTCTCGCAGGATGCGTTCGCGACGCTCACCGTGCGCACACGAGGCCTCCCGGCAGGGCACGTCGGCGATGTGCGGCTGGTCGAAATCGCCGGCGTCGACCTCAACACCTGCGGAGGCACACACGTGCGCTCGACCTCCGAGATCGAGGCCATCAAGCTCCTCGGCACCGAGCCGATGCGCGGCGGCACGAGGCTGTTCTGGCTGGCCGGCGGTCGCGTTCGCGCGCGTCTCGCGGCACACGAGGAGCGCAACGCCGCGCTGCGGGTGCTGCTCGGCGCCCCGGACGAGGAGCTCGCGCGCACCGCGGAGGCCAAGCTCGAACAGCTCCACGCCCTCGAGAAGCAGGTCAGGGCTCTCGAGGACGAGCTTGCCGACTCGACGGCAGCCGCGCTTGCGGCGCGGCCGGAGCGCGTTGTGAGCGCTCACTTCGACGGCAAGCACGCCGCCTTCCTACAACGGCTCGGGCGACGGCTTTCGTCCTCCGCTCCCGAGGTTGCCGCCCTCCTCACCGCGACGCTCGGAGAGCATTCGTTCTTCCTGGTCGTCGTCGGGGAGGCGGTCCCTCTCGAGGCGCAGATGGCGGGGCGGGAGATCGCCGGTCTGCTGGCAGGGCGCGGAGGCGGGTCTGGGCGCATTTTCCAGGGGAAGGCGGGCTCCCTCGCGCCCCGGGACGCGGCCCTCGCGCGCCTCGGCGAGCTGGTCGCCCGGGCGTGACGGCCGGCGCTTGCCGGGCTGCTCCGCCTTGCATTCGGCCCGGGTTGCGCTTACTTTGACCGCTCCGGTCGGGCGGAAACGCCGTCGGCAGAGGGATCCGCCGGCCGGGCGCCGCCAAGGAGAGCCCATGGGTTACGTCGGCCAGCTGATCGAGTTCGTCCTGCACATCGACGCGCACCTCGATCTGATGATCCAGCAGTACGGGCTGCTCACCTACCTCTTCCTCTTCGTGATCGTCTTCTGCGAGACGGGCTTCGTGGTGACGCCCTTCCTTCCGGGCGACTCGCTGCTCTTCGCGGTGGGCGCGTTCGCGGCGCGCGGATCGCTCGGCCTCCCGGTAGCCCTCCTCACCCTGGCGGCCGCGGCGATCCTCGGGGACACGGCCAACTACTGGATCGGAGCCATCGTGGGCCCCAAGGTGTTCCACAAGGAGAACGTCCGCTTCCTCAACAAGAGGCACCTGGAGCGGACGCATGAGTTCTACGAGCGGTACGGCGGCAAGACGATCATCATCGCCCGCTTCGTCCCGATCGTGCGCACCTTCGCCCCGTTCGTGGCCGGGATCGGCAAGATGACGTACGGGCGCTTCCTCTCCTACAACGTGGTCGGTGGCGTGGCCTGGGTGCTCGGCTTCGTCATGGCCGGGTTCTGGTTCGGCAACATCCCGGTCGTCAAGCGCAACTTCACCCTGGTGATCTTCGCGATCATCATCATCTCCGTGATGCCAGCAGTGATCGAGGTCATCCGCCAGCGCGCCCGCGCGCGCGCCGCCCACTGATGCAAGTCCAAAGTCGAAAGTCCAAAGCACAACCCCGTCCTTCTTTACGTCTGACTTTTGACGTTTGACTTTTAACTTTTGACTTTTGACTGGCAAGTGTCCACTGCCACCTGCCGATTGCTTCCCCGCGTCACGAGCCCGTGCGGCCGTACAGCCAGGAGAGCGCTGCGAAGCGGTCCCTCAGGGCGTCGCCCAGCATCCAGTCAGTGAGCCGGAATCGCCAGTTGCCATCGGCCTTTGAGGGCGTGTTCATCCGGCAGTCAGCACCCAGCCCTGCGATGTCCTGGTGCGGAACGACGGCGAGGTCCGCGACCGATGCAAGTGCCAGCCTGATCAGGTCCCAGTGGATCTCACGGCCGTCCGTGCCGAGGTACCGACATACGAAGTCCTTCTCGGCCGGCGAGGCATCGCCCAGGAACCAGCCGACCGTCGTGTTGTTGTCGTGGGTGCCGGTGTACACGACCTGGTTGCGGCGGTGCCTGTAGGGCACGAACTGGCTGCGCGGCGCAGGGGCGAAGGCGAACTGCAGAACGGCCATCCCGGGCAACCCGAGGGAGTCGCGCAGAGCGTCGACGTCGTCGGTCATCACGCCGAGGTCCTCGGCCACGAGCGAGAGCTCGCCGAGCGCCGCGTGGAGTGCGTCGAACAGCTTGCGCCCGGGCCCCGGCAACCACCGGCCCGTGGCCGCGGTCCTGGCTCCCGCCGGCACTTCCCAGTACCCCGCGAACCCGCGAAAGTGGTCGAGCCGCACGGCGTCGACGAGCTCGAACGTGGCCCGCATGCGCGCCACCCACCAACCGTAACCCGACGCCTCGAGCGCCTCCCAGTCGTAGAGCGGGTTGCCCCAGAGCTGGCCGGTCGCGCTGAAGTAGTCCGGCGGCACGCCGGATACCGCGACCGGACGACCGCGCCCGTCGAGGCGGAAGATCTCGCGGTTCGCCCAGACCTCCGCGCTGTCGTCGGCGACGTAGATTGGAAGGTCGCCGAGGATGCCTATGCGCAGCGCGCGAGCTCGTTGGCGCAGTCCCTCCCACTGATCGAATAACACGAACTGGCAGAACTCCTCGAACGCCAGCTCCCGCTGATGCCGCGCCGCCCACGCTTCGAGCGCACCCGGCCGGCGGAGGGCGAGCTCCTCGGGCCACTCCCACCACGATGCCCCCACGGCCGCCTGTTTGAGAGCGGCGAACATGGCCCAGTCGCGCAGCCAGGCGGCGTGCCGGCTTCTGAACGCCTCCAACCGCTCCTCGACCCCGGCCGGCGGTCGAGCCGCAAACCGCTTGAAGGCACGCTCCAGCAGCGTGCGCTTGTAGGGCACGACTCGATGGAACTCGACCTTGAACGGCGAGAAGTCGGGCCGATCCGAGAGGTCGGAGTCTTGCAGGAGACCCTGGCTCCGCAACAGCTCGGGGCTCACGAGCGCGGTGTTGCCGGCGAACGTCGACGTTGCGGCGTATGGAGAGGCGCCCAGTCCCGCCGGGTTGAGCGGCAGCACCTGCCACCAGCGGGCGCCGGCTCGGGCCAGCCACTCCAGGTAGCGGTGGGCGGCCGGACCGATGTCGCCGATGCCATAGGGACCCGGCAGGCAGGTAGGGTGAAGCAGGACACCGCAGGCTCGCTCGAAGGCCATCGCTCGGACTCCCGTACCCGGTATGGTAACGGATCGCGGGGTGTCTCCAACCGGAGTTCGAGGGGCCTTCACCAGCCGCTGCCCCGTGCTGAGAAGGCGTCCCGGATCCGCCGGCCCAGATCCTCCGGAAGAGGGCCTCGCGAAACCGCGTCGAGGTTGCGTCGCAGGTGCACGAGGTTCGCCGTTCCGACGACGCACGCAGCCACGGCGGGCTGCCACGCCCCGAACCGGATCGAGACTTCCTCCCACGGCAAGCCGCAGGGGTCGATCGCGGAGACGGCGATGCCGGTGGCGCCGAACGGGCGTCGCGGCAAACCCGTCATCCGATCCTCGCCGGAAAAGCAGGGAAGCGGGTCACGAACGCCTGCGGCGCCACCACGACCGCAGCCGGTCGGACAGGCGGTGCCCACCCGGGTAAAGGAACTTGAAGTGCCGGACGGCAACGGAAAAGGGGACCGGTTTCGGCGCGTAGCGCTCCCGCAGATTGTGCACGTGGTCCATGGTGAACAGGTAGAGGTCGGTCTGGGTCTTCCCCGGGAACCCCTCCATGACGCCGCTGCGCCGGATCGCCGCGATCATCGGCCTGTACACGGCGTCGTACCACGACGCCACGGCCTCCCCCCAGGTTACCCCCCGCCCGGTCTCGATCCCGCGGTAGTAGCGGTGCACGGTGATGTGCTCGAGCAGCCGCTCGTAGCCGTTCGGCTCCGAGACCCGGAACTCATCGGGGACGGCGGGCACGAGTCCGGTCGCTTCGAGGAAGTCGGCGAACCCGCTCTCGAGCACAACCTCTTCGATCGAGGCCTCGGCGCTGATCGGGACCGGCGTGAGGAACTCTTTCACGTGGGCCTCAATGGTTGGAACCCCGAGTGAGCGCGCGACGGAAACCCGGTGGTGGCCGTCGACGACGAAATACGCATCGCCGACCTGGTAGAGCTCGACGGCCGGGAAGCCCGCCGGCCCTTCCGCCAGCTCCTCGACATCCTCCCACCGATTCCGCAACGCTTCCTCGCGGGGCAAGAACTCTCGGTTGAACTCCCGTTCCCTGCCGAGGGTGCCCACGATACGCTCGAGGGGCACGTCCTGGTTCCCGCGGTCCACCGTGTGCTTGAGGCGCAGGCCGGCCCTGACGCGGTCGAACGGCAAGAGGTCCAGCGGCCGCCCGGTGAGGACGCTGAGCAGGTCCTGCATGACCGCCGCGCGACGAGCGGCATCGAAGCGAGTCATCGCGCCCCTCCAGACCCTTGCGGGTCGCCGAAACCGCGGTACGATTAACGACATGGTACACGCTCACGAGTCACACCGCACATGCCTCCTATCGTCGCCCAAGATCCTGCTGGCTCTGGCGTTGTCTGCCATCGCGGCAGCGGCTCTGCTCGCCGGGACCATCGGGGACGGCGGCCAGCAGCCGCGGACGCTACGCCGGGTCGTCCGCCGCGCCGCACCCAACTGGAACAACGACTGGTCCAAAGGCGCGGTCTTCTACGAGGTGTTCGTGCGGAGCTTCGCCGACTCCAACGGCGACGGGACCGGCGACCTCAAGGGGCTGATCGGCAAGCTCGACTACCTCAACACCGGCGACCCCGGCACCGCCAACGACCTCAAGGTGGACGCGATCTGGCTGATGCCGATCTTCAAGTCGCCCAGCTATCACGGGTACGACACCACCGACTACGAGACCATCAACCCCGACTACGGCACCAACGACGATTTCGCGACCCTCTGCCAGGAGGCCCACCGCCGCGGGATCAAGGTGATCATCGACCTCGTCGTCAACCACACGGGTTCGGACCATCCCTGGTTCGTGGATGCGGTATCGTCGCCGACCGCCGCAAAGCGCAGCTGGTATGTCTGGAACCCGACCGACCTCGGGTGGCGTCAGCCGTGGAACCTCTACACGGGCTCCGACACCTGGCACCAGAACCTCAAGGATGGTCAGTGGTTCTACGGCGTGTTCTCGGCCGGGATGCCGGACCTCAACTTCCGAAACCTCGAGGTGCGGACTGAGATCAAGCGGCTGGCGGGCCTCTGGCTCTCGCGGGGCGCCGACGGCTTCAGGCTGGACGCGGCCCGCCATCTCGTGGAGAACGGCGCCGGGCTCCTCCAGGTCGACCAGCCGGAGACGCACGCCTTCTGGCGCGAGTTTTCCTCGTCGGTCCGTTCGGTCAAGCCCGAGGGGACCCTCGTCGGGGAGGTCTGGACCGACACCCCGATCATCGCCACCTACTATGGCAACACCGCAGCGGTTCCGGGTGGCGACGAGCTTCCAATGACTTTCGACTTCCCTCTCGCCGCTGCGATCGTCCAAGGCGTCAACGGGCAGGACGCGACCGTCATCGGCAGCAAGCTCGCCGAGGTGCAGAGCACCTACCCGCAGGGCGCCACCGACGCGCCGTTCCTGACAAACCACGACCAGATCCGCCTCGCGACGCAGCTCGGAGGCGATACGGTGAAGCTGCGAAACGCAGCCGCGATTCTCCTGACCCTTCCCGGCAGTCCATTCCTGTACTACGGCGAGGAGGTGGGCCTCCTCAACGGAAGCTCCGATAGCGACGACCGTCTCAAGCGCACGCCGATGCCGTGGGACGCATCGCCTGGAGGCGGGTTCACGACCGGCGCACCCTGGTTCCCGTTCTCGCCGGGCAGGGACACAGCCAACGTCGCGAGCGAAACAGGGGACCCGTCCTCGCTCCTCTCCCGGTACCGCCAGCTGATCCGGGCACGCCGCTCTTCGGCCGTGCTCCGGACTGGGGGGATCCAGATCCTCGCCAGCGGCAGCAGCCAGGTCCTCGCGTTCCTCCGCACGACGCCGGACGAGCAGGTGCTGGTCGTCCACAACCTCTCCGGGTCGTTCCAGAACGCCGGGCCGTTCACGAACGCCGCGACCGCGTTCGACACGCTCTTCGCAGACTCCGGCGCGAGCCTCAACCTCGTCGGAGCCACATGGCGAGTCTCGCTTCCTCCAAGGGCAAGCGCGATCTGGCGCCTCAAGTAGCGGGTAGGGACCCGGCTCAAACGGGACACGCCAGGGAGCAGAGGGGCTGAGGAGCAGAGGAGCGGGAACGGTTCGAAGGTTCTGAGGTTTGCACGGCCGAAGGCTCAAGAGCGGCGAACTCGAAAGGAAGATGTGGAAGGTAGACGGCAGAGGGAAGACCCAACGCAGCCCACCGCGCCGTCTTCCGTTTTACGTCTCCCCTCTTCCCTCTTTACCTTTCGATGCTGAGGCGAAGGCAGGGCGCTGGAGCAAGGCGTGTAGCCGCGCCGCGAAGATTGGGCCAGCCGCTAGGCGCGCGAGCCGGTCGCACCGGAGTGTAGCCGTAGGCTACATGAGGATGCGTGCCGGCGAGCGCAACAACGCGGATGGTCCGATATTCGCGGCGCCCCTGTGCTTGCGCTACTTCTTCAGGTCGGCGGGGACGACGCCCGGGAGCCTCACGGGACCGTCCACGCGCAGGTCGTAGCTCTTCAGGACGTCCTCCTGCTTGACGCCCGGCGGCACGATGATGTCGACCAGAGGCGGCTCGAGGTTGTCGTCCTCGCGCCCGCCTCCGAGGAAGTCGGGCCCTCGTCCGGGCTGGACGGGCACGATCATCAGCGCCGGGGCCCTAGGGTCCCGGCCGAGAGCCGCCCCGAGATCCACGCTCGACTGGAGATCCGCCACCGAGTCGGCGACCACATACCCCCAGGTGGCCTTGGCGACGCCGCCGAGGAACGACGCCGGCACGAAGAAGCGAACGCGGTTTCCGGTCACCCAGACGAGCGTCGGGAAGAAGACGTCCGACGCCACATCCCGGGCGACGGCGGCGGCGATCTGCTTCTCGTCCTCGTCCGTGAAATGGGCCTGGCGCTTCTTGAGCTCCAGCTTCCTCTGCTTCTCGAGAATTGACCGCAGCCCGCTGGCGGCGGGGCCGGGACGCGGGGTCAGGCAGATCGCTTTCTCCCACGCGAAAGCCGGGTCGATCGTCGCACGCCTGCCCGGCAGCATCTCCGTGCTGCCGGAGCCGGGGACGCGGTCGATGTCGATGTAGATGTCGACGTTGAAGTTGTAGAACCCGAGCTTGGCCACGGAGTCGAGCGAGGTGCCGAGCTCGTCGATCGGGCGCCGCTCAGGCTTGCGGACCGGTTTCGCGAACGCGACCTCGAAGATCGTCCCGGCCTTGTCCGCATAGGCCGAGAACGACACGATGTCCAGCTCCCCCAGGTCGATGTCGTCGCGCTGCGGGTAGATGAGAGAACCATCGCCGTAGTCGTCCCCTCTCGGGTCGGTCAGAGTGAAGATCGGCTTGTCGGCAGCCGAGGCGGAAACGACGGACGCCGCCACCACGAGGCCGACGAGCAGCAGGACGCTGGTGCGAGATCGCATAGACCCTCCACGGGTACGCCTGGGATCAACGGGACTCCGTTGTCGGCGTGTGCCGGTCATCCAGTGCATTGTAGAACACCCTCATCTCTCGAGGGCAGTGCGACACGCCGACCTCAGCCGAGCACCGCCGGGATAAACAGAAGGGCCCGGCCTTCGGCCGGGCCCTTCCAACCGATCAGACCAGGAGCTAGAACAAGATCTTCATGTACGCCAGGATGCGCTGCTGGTCGAAGTGTCGCTCGAGCAGGCTGTTCCAACCGCCGTACCGGCCTGCGAAACCTGGTGAATTGACCGGCACGCCGACGTTCGCGGCGGTGCCCGTATCCGCGTACTGGACGACGTAGCCCGTGCCGAAGTCGGGCTTGAACGTCCCAAACACGTACTGGTACTCGAAGCCGATGTCGGCGCCACCGACCGGCAGCTTCGCCTTGACGATGACGTAGTTCTTGTCGGAGATCCCCGACGCCATCTCCATCAGGTTGTAGGCCTGGAATGCCGTGTCGCCGTCCTTGAGATTGGCGTGGTAGTAGTGGTATTCGATCGAAGCGTAGAGGTCGTTGGTGAGCTGGTATCCGGCGCCGAGCTGGAGCGTGTAGTAGTCGAGCTTGCGGTCGTCGTCGGACAGGCTGTCCCACGGCTTCCACTGGTAGCCAGACTGCACCGCGTGGGTGACCGGATTTGTCACCGTGATCCACGGCGGGTTGGAGTAGTAGGAGGACGTCGAGAGACCTGGGGAGTAGTAGTTCGCAACGTTGTTGCAGGGGCCGGTGTACGAGCAGTCGCCCGCCGCGTACGGCAGGAAGCGCGCCTCGTTCATCCGGTTGTCGGTCTCGTTGATGAGCTTGGCCTTCCAAAAGATGTCAACGCCCTTGCCGACGTTCAGGACATACTTGCCCTTGAACACCGCGATGTCGGTCTTCTTGTCCTGGAACGGCGCGTAGGCAGAGCGGAAGCTGCCGACGCCAGTCTCGACATCCATCGCCGGGTAGTCGGTGTCGGTGATCGAGCGGTTGGGGTTGCCCCACGCCTGCCAGTTGGTGTCGTACCCCAGGTGGGTGTACTCGCCCGAGAGCTGCAGCGAGCCGCTGGTGTAGGTCGGGACCAGGGTGATGCCCTTCCAGCCGATCGCGGTCTCGGCCATGGGTTCGGGGAAGTCCGTGAACTCGTTGTCCACGTTGATCGTCGCCACCTGCACCGCGTTGCCGTCCCAGCCGCCATAGCCGATGCGGGTCCTATTGCCGCCGAACACACCATAGGTCGCGTTGGACGGGCCTGGGAGCGCGAACGCGCTGTCGTGGCCTTCGGTGAGCAGGACGTCGGACTCGCGGCGCGCCGCCATCATCGAGGCGTAGTTGGCGCCGAGGAAGAACGCCTCGGCGTTGAAGGAGAGCCCGACGCCGAACGGGTCATTGACGTCGACGTTGGCCTTCCACGAACTGCCCTGGTGATTGCCGGTGATCACCGGAGAGTAGCCGTTCATCCCGAACGACGTCGGCACCTCGCAATTGTTCCCCATGCAGCTGCCAGGAAGCCCCAGGGGGACCGAGGCGACGGTGGAGTGGTAGTAGACGCCGCGGAAGTCCCAGACCGCGTCGGGGTGGATCCCGAACTTGACGCCTGCCACGGAGTTGCGGAAGCGGGTTTTGAGGTTCAGGCCGTTGTCGAAGTTATTGTCCGCCGCGTCGATCTCCTGGTCGTTGACGTAGTTGAAGATCCCGCCGACGTCGAACATCGACGATGCCGTGTACTTGAACTGGATCGCGTAGGAAGCATCGGCCGCGTTATAGATACCGGTGTTGTAAAGAGGGCCGGCCCACAGGCGCGGCAGGGAGATCCGGGCGAAATCCCAGGTGAACTCCCGGTGTCCCATCGAGCCCTGGAACAGGAGACCCGACGCGTTGTCGCGGTCGATGTATCGGATGCGGCCGACAACGAAGGGGTCGAACATGCCCCAGTCGCTCGCACCGATCACGGCGTCGTCGAGCCACTTGTAGCCCGGGGTGAATGTCACCGCGACGCCGCGCAGCTTGATGTACTGGTTGGACCGCGGGTCGAACTCGCCGCAGTCGCCGCCGATGCACGAGGTGCCGCTGGCAATCGGGTTGCTGCCGCCCCAACCGCCGTAGTTGGTCCACTCGTTCTGGCTGAACCGGCTGTGGATGCGGGCGTGCACCGACACCTTCTTCGACACCTTCGCGTCGACGAAGAGTTCGAGTTCGGAGCCCTGGCCGTTGTCGCCGTAACCCTCGCCGGGGACGGTGGTGAAGTTGTACATCGACCCGTCGCCCCGCATGTTGCCCCACAGCCACTTGGTGTAGGTAGCGCCGCTAAGGTTCAGCTTGAACTCGTCGGCGGACGCCGCCCGCGCCATGAGAATGACGCCGGCAATCACAAGCATGATCACCAAGGTGGTCTTGACTGCACGCATATCTGCTTCCTCCTTTCACCAAAAGGGCCGCGATATTACTTCTTCAGATAGACCATCGTGAGCGTCGCCATGCTCTTGACGGTGCCGTCCGGGTTGCACTCGTAGGCGAGCATCTTGTGCTGGAGGTCAGCCTCGGACTTGTCCCCTGTGCCGTTGCCGGCCAGGATGTCCATCACCTGCGGGTTGCAGTGCGAGTCGTTGCCGCCGCCGAAGCGGTGCTGGCCCTCGAACTCGTTCACCCCCCGGGTCAGCAGAGCATCTTTGTCCGGGAAGCCCTCGTTCGACTGCATGATGACCTGGTAGCCCCACTTGGTGATGTCGCCGGCCGGCAGGTCTTTTGCGTCGACCCACGCCGAGATGGTCCGGCCCGCGCCGCGGACGTGATCCGGCACGATGATGTCGGGCTGGAGGCCCTTCGCGACCTTGAGCTCGATCTCGGACTTGACCCTGGTCGACGGCTGGGGGGAAACGATGATGCACTTGTTCCACCCGGCGTCCTTGGCGAACTGCACGGACAGGCCAGGCAGGCCCTCGGTGTGCCCCGTCGCCGGATCGGCCTTGACGAAGACCAAGAGCATCTGAACGCAGAACCCGTACTGCATCGACCAGCACTTGTCCTCGAGCTGGGCGTTGACGCCAAAGTCGAGCTGGTACTTGCCCCCCGACGCCTTCATCTTGAAGAACGTGAGGTCGAACGAGCCCGGCTTGTAGACGTTGTCGGTGGGATAGGTATAGGCTCCCGGACCGTTGTCGTCCCCGACCGGGTCCTTGAAGGAGACCTCTTGCGCCATGCCGACGGTTGCCAGGACGGCGGTCGCCAGGAGCGCCAGACCAACGAAACGCCACGTCTTGTTCATACATTTCCTCCCTTTCGATGAGATGACTGCCAAGACTGCCTGTCTGTTTTCCAGATCGAGGCCCTCGGTAACGTGCCACCTCCTTTCATGTCCACACACGTCGAAGCCTCTAGCCCTTGACCGCGCCGGCCGTCAGGCCGGAGATGAGGTACTTCTGGAGGAAGAGGAACAGCGCCACGATGGGGATGGAGGTGACAATGGCCCCCGCCGCGAAGTACCCCCACTGTTGCTCGAAACCGCCGACGAAGAACTTCAACCCGACCGGCGCCGTGTACATGTTGATCTTGTCCATGAACGTCGCCGCCTGGATGTACTCGTTCCACGCGGTCATGAACGAGAACAGCGCCGTGACGGCCACCGCGGGCTTTGCGAGCGGCAGCACGATCCGGTAGAAGATCACCGCGGCCGAGGCGCCGTCCATCAGAGCCGACTCCTCGAGCTCCCTCGGGATGGTGTCGAAGTACCCCTTCAGCATCCACACGCAGAACGGTATGGCGGTGATCGAGTACACCAGTATCAGCCCCAGGTAGGTCGAACCGAGCCCGAGGACCTGCACGATGATGATGTAGAGCGGGATCATCATCAGGGTTCCCGGGAACATCTGCGACACGAGGAAGGACATCAACCCGACACGCCTCCCCGGGAACCGGAAGCGCGAGAAGGCATAGGCGGATGTGCAGGCCAGGAAGACGCCGAGGACAGTCGTGGCGATTGCGATCACCGCGCTGTTGAGGAGCCAGCGAGCGAAAGGCTGCTCCGTGAACACCGACGTGAAGTTGGAGACCGAGAGGTGAGCGGGCCACGGCATGATCGCCCGGAGCCGGTCGAGAAACGTCGCGTTGGCAGGGATGTCCACGATCATGAGGTTCTGCTGTCCCGAGAAACCGATCGTGAAGACCCACAGCAACGGGTACAGCGTGACAACCACGTACACCAGCAAAATAAGGTGGAGGGGGAGGTGTGGGAACTCCTGGCTGCGTCGGCTCGTGCTCATATCCCCTCCGTCGCCTTCGTGACCTTGTTCTGCCAGACGCCGTACGCCAGCAGGATCGCGAAGATTACCATCGAGTACGCCGCCGCGTAGCCGTAGCGGTACTGCTCGAACGCGAACTTGTACGCCTGGGTGATCATGATCTCGGTGGAGTGCTCCGGATCACCTCCGGAAACGATGTAGATGATGTTGAACATGTTGAACGTCCAGATCACGGACAGAATGACCGCGGGCACCAGGGCGGGCTTGAGAGACGGCAGGGTGATCGAGCGGAACTGCTGCCATCGCGTGGCGCCATCTACGCGCGCAGCCTCGTAGAGGTCCGCCGAGATCGACTGCAGCGCGCCGAGGCAGATCACCATCATGAACGGCACCGAGAGCCAGGCGTTGGTCGCGATGCACGCGAACAGCGATGTCGCGGGTCTCTCGAACCAGGCGACGGGAGTGCCCCCGAACATTTGGATGATCTGGTTGATCACGCCGAACTGCTGGTGGAACATCCCCTTCCAGATCAAAGCGGTGATGTAGTTGGGCATCGCCCACGGCATGACGAAGATGACCCGGTAGATCGGGCGGAACACCAGCCCCTTGGTGTTGAGGATGAGCGCGAGGAAGAGCCCCATTCCGACGCCGTACGCGACGTTGGTCACGGTCCAGACGATCGTGACGCCGAGGGTCCAGTAGAGGTTCTGGTAGTTCCACACCAACCCGGCGGCGGTGCTCTTGGCGATGTGAAAGTCGCCGAGAATGTCCACGAAGTTCTTCAAGCCGACCCAGACCTGGGAGAGCGGCGCCTGCGTCGTGTAAATCGAGGAATCGGTGAACGCGAGCACCACCCCGTAGAGGAACGGGAGGAACACGAGCAGCAGCATGCCGAAGATTGCGGGGAAGGTGTAGGTGTATGCCTGGTGGTGCTTGCTGATCGTGGCGCCGAGACGAGAGGCTGCGCCGAGACCGACGAAAAGGAGGAGCGCCAGCGCCACTACCGCGATGGCCCCGATGACGCGCGCGGTCGAGGACGCCCCCGCTGCCAGGCCCTGCTCGAACTTGGCCTGATCGACTTTCCCATCGGCCCCGATCACCCCCAACGGCCGACGGAAGAGGTCCGCGTCCCAGCTCGCGGGTTGAAGAGGCTTCAGGCCCCCGCCGGGCGCGACCTCCTGCAGCGCCTTGGCCGCTCTCCCTTCTTCCGCGGTGACAGCGGAGGCCACGGCGGACTCGGTCGCGCGGCGGTCTCCGCTCACCGCGGTGAAGGCTTGCCTCCCCAACACGACCATCACGGCCACGAGCACGAGGCACGCGACCAGCGCGAGCATCGTGCGTCGCTCGCCCGTCGCCAGGGCCATGAGCCAGAACACTGCGGCGGCGACGACCACCGCCAGGCCGGAGAAGAGCCAATCCGGATGTGGAGCAGCCGGGAGCGGCGTGGTCTCAAGGGCCACGAGCCCGACGACCGAACCGTCTTTCTCGAGGGGCGCGGCCAACGAAAGGCCGCCGCTCGCCGACGAAGCGACCTCGATCTCCGGCTTGCGGGCGGCGCCTTCCTGATGGTTGGTCTCGACCGCCGCACGCAGCCGCTGTGCCTGGTCGTAGATCGGCTTCTCGTCTTGGGTGAGCCTGCGCGGGGCAGCCTTCTCGCCACGGTCCTCCGGCGCCGTCGAGGCCTCGAGCGAGACCCCGTCGAGCACCATGACGCGCGCAGCCACCAGCGATGAGTCGCCGCCGGCGAATGCCGCAACCGCCCGGCGCAATCCGTCGCCGGTTCCGCCGGCGCGCTCAGCGACCTCGGCGAGCGCCGAGACCGTCACGACCGCAACTCGCGACGCGCGGAACCGGTTCTCCTGTGCCCGCGCCCTCGCCAACATCCACTGGGAGAGGGCTGCACCGAGGATCAACGCAGCCACCATGCCGGCGGCGAAACGGCGGCGGCGGGAGGGCCCGGGGCTCATCGCTGCTTCCGGAGCAGCTTGACCGCCTCCACGACCTCTGCCTGCGCCTTGTCGAGGGCGGCCTTCGGCGTCGCGGACTTCTGCACAGCGGCGGCCATCGCCGACGTCATCGGGGTCCACATCATGCTCATCTCGGCGAGGTTCGGCATCGGCACCGCCACCTCGACCTGCTGCCGGAACTCCTTGAGGATCGGGTCCGCGGCCACCTGCGGATCGAGGTACACCGCCTTGTTCGCCGGCGTCTGGCGGCCCTCGAGCGCCATGATCTTGGTGGCAGGGGTGTCGGTCAGGTACTTCACGAAGTCGTAGGCCGCATCCTTGTTCTTGGAGCCGGCCGCGATGAACACGCCCTCGACCGTCATCCACGGGCTCATCGGCTTGCCGCCAGCCTCGTCCACGGTGGGGAGCGGCGCCAGGCCGTAGTCCACGCCCTGGGCGATCTCCCCCAGGAACCACGGCCCGTTGAACACAATCGCCGCCTTGCCGTCGTTGAACAGGGAAGTCACGAGAACCGTGGATGGCTCCGCAGGCAGGAACTTGTCCTTCTCCGCCCATTTCATGACGAGCTCTACTGACTTCACGTTCTCCGGGCTGTTGATGATCGGCTTGCCGGCCGCGTCGAAGACCCCGCCCCCGAAGGCGTTCATCAGGATGGCGTGGTAATAGAAGTTCGTATACCAGTACGCCACCCCGAATCGGCCCGTGCTGGCGTCGGTCAGCGACTTCGCCAGCTGCACCAGCTCGCCGGTGGTCTTGGGCGGCTTCGTCACGAGCTTCTTGTTGTAGACCATCGTGAGGACCTTGTAGTTCAACGGCAGCGCATAGATCGTGCCGTGGTAGGTCATCGCCTCGACGGTAGTCGCAATAAAGCGATCCTTCGTCGCCTGGTCAACGAAGAAGTCTATCGGCTCGATCGTCTTCCCCGCCTCCACCCAGCCGCCCAACCGGTCCTGGGCGAAGATGAACATGTCCGGTCCCCTGCCGCGCGGCACGGCGGCGGTGATCTTGTCGGCGAAGGCGTCGTACGGGACCGGCAGCGTGGTCACCTTGATGCCGGCGCCGGCCCTTGCCGCGTTGTAGGCCGCAACGACCTTCTCGAGAGCGGCCGCTTCACCGCCGCGGTACGCGTGCCAGACCACGAGCTCCACAGGCGGTGCGGCCACAGCCGAAACGCCGCAAAGCAAGCCCAGCGCGATGCAGATCACGAGGCGAGAGTTTCTTTGTTTCATCGCGATCCTCCTCACTCAAGACGCCGTTCGGTTTCGGCATCGAAGAGATGCAGCGAATCCAGTTCGACGAACAGGCTCAGCTTCTCGCCCAGCTTGGGAACCCGGTGGGGTTCGAGCTTGGCGACGAGCAACGCGTCGCCAGCCCGGGCGTGCACGATCACCTCGTTGCCCAGCGGCTCCGCAATCTCGACCTCGGCCTCGATCGGCGCCGTCTCGCCGCGTCCTTCGACCCCCGTCTCGAGGATGTTCTCCGGGCGGATGCCGACGACCACCTTGAGACCGTCGTGCTTGGCCGTCATCGAACGCAACGAGGCCGGTACCGGAAAAGTGAACTTGGCTGTGGTGAGCGTGGCGCCGCCCTCCGTGATGGTGGCCGCGAAGAGGTTCATCGGGGGCGTGCCGATGAAGCTCGCGACGAACACATTGGCCGGCTTGTCGTACAGCTCCATCGGCGTTCCGACCTGTTTGAGGTCACCGTCCTTCAGCACCGCGACGCGCTGGCCCATCGTCATCGCTTCCACCTGGTCGTGGGTGACGTAGATCGTCGTGGTCTGCAGCCGGTGTTGAAGTTTCGCGATCTCCGCTCTCATCTGGACGCGCAGCTTGGCGTCGAGGTTGGAGAGAGGCTCGTCGAAGAGGAAGACCGCCGGTTGCCGGACGATAGCCCGGCCGACCGCGACGCGCTGGCGTTGGCCGCCCGACAGCTCACGCGGCTTGCGGTCCAGGAAGTGGTCGATGCCGAGCATCTGCGCGGTGTTGTTCACGAGCTTGTCGATCTCGGCGCGAGGCATCTTCCGGATCTTCAGCCCGAACTCGAGGTTCTGCCGGACCGTCATGTGGGGGTAGAGCGCGTAACTCTGGAAGACCATCGCGATGTCGCGGTCCTTGGGGGGAAGGTCGTTGACCACCCTGTCCCCAATCGTGATGGTCCCCCCCGAGATCTCCTCGAGACCGGCGATCATGCGCAGGGCCGTGGACTTGCCACACCCGGACGGCCCCACGAGCACCATGAATTCGTGCTCCTTGACTTCGAGGTCGAGGTCCTTGATGACCACCGTCTTGTCGAAGCGTTTCTGCACCCCTTTGAGCGTCACACCAGCCATTCGCCAGGTCCCCCTTGTCGGGCTCGCGTGCAGCGTCAGCGCCGAGCGTCGCGAGCCAGTATCCGCGCGGTCTTTGCCTCCACAGTCGTTTCGATGGTCCCACTTGTCAACGGCACGGCACCGCCGTTCCAGACGTCGCTCACGCTTCCGCCGGCCCATTCACCGGGCGCGGCGAAACGCGCGAGGACCGGCGTGCCCCCCCGGTTGATCGCCACGACGACCGCGTCGTCGGACTTCGGGTCTTTCTGAAGGAAGACCAGGAGGTCACCGTCGGCCACCAGTTCCTCGTGCGTGCCGCGCGAGAGGGCGGGGTGCACCCTCCGGATCCTGATCAGCTTCTGGTAGTCCGACCTGAGGGCTTCGTCGCGAGGAAACCCCTTACCAGGAAGAATGTCGCGCTGGCCCCAGGGCATGTCGCTGCGGTTTTCCGGCCAGTCGCCGCCGAGCCTGCCGACCTCCTCACCGTAGTAGATCACCGGCACGCCGATCGAGGTGAACTGCAGCACCGCCGCGAGCCTGAACAGCGCCTTGTCGCCGCCCAGCTGGTACAGCGCCCCGGGGACGTCGTGGGAGGAGAGGTATTGCGCCAGCAGATGCCCCGAGCGCACCCTCTCCCGGGATTTCAAGTAATGGTCGAACGCGACGGCGCGCCCGCGGCCCTGCACGAAGCCCAGGACGTTTCCCTGGAAGGAGAAGTCGAAGCCGGCGTCGAGCTCGTCGGCCGCGAAGTACGGGTCGAGGACCTGAGCATCGCCGCCCCACACCTCGCCGAGGAGGAAGAACCCCCGGGGAAGCTCGGCGCGCGTCCTGCGCCGGTGCTCCTGCCAGAACTCATGGCCCACGTTCTTGACCGTGTCCAGCCGGAAGCCGTCGACGCCCGATTTCTTGGCCCAGGCGAGCTGAGCCTTGAGCAGGAAGTCCGCGACCTCCGGCATCTCGGTCTTGAAGTCCGGCAGGCCGGCGACGCAGCTCGTCAGGTCGTCGGTGCCGCACGTGCCTGCCGCCTCGGAGCGCAGCCAGCCCTTCGTCGTGGGGTCCGAGAGGTAGTGGGATCCGTAGCCGGCGTGGTTGTAGACGACGTCTAGGAGCACCTTGATGCCGCGCCGGTGGCACTCGCTCACCAACGCCACGAGTTCTGCGTCCGAGCCGAAGCGCGGGTCGAGCCTCGTGAAGTCGTCGGCCCAGTACCCGTGGTACGCCCAGTCGGGAAACCCCGCGCCCGTGACGGGTCCGTCGATGTTCTTGACGACAGGTGTGATCCAGATTGCGGTCGCCCCCAGCCCGGCGATCTCGTCCAGGTGTTCGCGCAGGCCCTTGAGGTCTCCACCGTGAAACGCGCCCTTGGCCGCGCGGTCGACGTTTGAGTCGTTGGTCAGGTCGCCGTCGGCCCAGCGGTCCACGATGGCAAAGTAGAGGATCGCCTCCGACCAGTCGGACTGAGGCACGACGCTCAACGGGGCGGGGGCCGGCGCCGCGGCTTTGATGAGCGTGCGACACGAAGTCGCGCACCCCGAGATGAACAAACCCACCAGAAGGAACGCTGCGAGAGGACGAGCTAGCAAAGCCCGCCGCACAAAGCCGCCCCGAAGGGTGAAGATTGGCGAGTCCATTCGGCCTTCCTCCAGATAATAGCAGAGATCCCGTCGGCTCATGAAGAGCAAATCCGGCCGCGGGCGGTTCAGGGCCAGGACCTCTGGCGAGCCAGGGGAGCCGTGTTGGTGCCGGTCCTGCGCTCTCCGCCATGGTGTCCGACAGCGGTGTCTCCGGACGGGCCTGGGGGCGCCAACTCAGCGCTCCCAGCGGAACCCGGCCACCCACATCCAGGCGTCGTATCTGATCGGGATGTCGATCCTCTCGGACAGCCCGACGAACTCCGGCCGGATCGTCAGGGGGAGGATGGGCAGCTCCGCCAGGACCTGCCGCTGCGCCCGTTGGAGGAGCGCAAGACGCTGCACGGGGTCCATTTCGGTGTTCGCCGCCTCGAGGAGCGCGTCGGTTTGGAAGCTCGATTCGCCGGAGTAGTTCTCGAGCCCCAGCCCGCGTAACGCGTCCCGCGTGTGCACGGAGCTGTCGAGGAACTCCGAGGCGTCGGCGGTGGTGCACGCCCGCCCGTACGTCAGCAAAGGCAGCTCGCCCGCTCGAGCGCGACGCAGCAACTCGGCCAACGTGAGCTCCTTCGCCGTCACCTTGACGCCGAGACGACCCAGGTCTTCTACGAGCGCGGCCACGTAGGCCTTCGGGATCGAGCCGTGAGCGAGCTCTACCGAGAACCCGTCGGGGAAACCGGCCTCCGAGAGCAAACGCCGCGCGTGCGGAAGGTCGAAGGGAACGGGCGAGAGCCCGGGATCGTAACCGAACACGACGGGCTGGACGTACTGCGACGCGACGGCGCCGTTGCCCCGGAAGATCTTCCCGACCAGACCTTCACGATCGATCGCCATCAACATCGCCCGCCGCACTCGGGGGTCGCCAAAGGCGCGGCGCGCCTCTCCGGTTGCCGCCCGAGGCGCAACGACCAGGATCTGGACCCCCAGGCTCGGCTGTTGTTTCACGCGGAGCCCCTGATGCCGCTCGATCTCCCCCAGAACGGCGTCCACGAGTCGGACGGACACGTCGACGCTGCCGGAAACGAACCTGTCGCTCCGCGTGTCCTCGTCCTCCACGAACGAGAAAACGACGCGCCGAACGTCGGCCGTGCCCCGCCAGCCGGGCCAGGCTTCCGCCACAATCGACCCATCGCTCCGGCGCTCGACGAACCGGTACGGTCCGGTGCCGATGGGCTGCGTGATCTCCACCACGGACGCCTGGGTGTGCGGCACGATGAACAGGAACGCCAGCCGGTTCAGCAGCGTCGGCGAGGGCGAGGCGGTCTCGATCACGACGGCGGCGTTGCCGTCTGCGACCACCTTCCGGATCCCGACCAGGTAGTGCCGGATCTTCGACCGGGGATCGCGCAGCGCTCGCTCGAAGCTGGCCACGACGTCGGCGCTGCCGAACGGCTCGCCGTTGGAGAACCGGACCCCGCGCCTGAGTGCAAACCGCACGTGGTTCGCGTCCAATACGGTCCAGGACTCCGCGAGCGACGGCTCGATCCTCATCTCCGGCGTGAGCCGGACCAGCGCGTCGTAGAAGTTGCAGAGCAGCGACCAGCCGACGCTCTCGTTGTGGTGGTGCGGGTCGAGCGTGGTCGGCAAGCGATCGAGGTTGACGATGAGGGGCGAGTGGCCCTGAGGGCCTCGGCACGCAACTGCGCCACACACTGCCAGCGCGAGGACAAACCGAGCCCTCACTCCACCCCGACACAGCAGTGCTGCCCTCATTCCCGCGGCTCCCGAGCTTCTGGCCACTCTACGTCAGGCTGTCCGTTCTCGCTACCCTGGGCACAACCGTGCCCCGGAACACCAGCGCCCAGATTTCGACGGCATCCACTGCAGTGTCGCTGGCACTCCGTGCCGGGCTCCTCGTCTTTGCCTGGTTGTGAACCCGCGCGAGCGGGCCATCGTATGATCCAGGGACGGGACTGGGAGGAACACCACGGGGCGCCTGAAGAGGTTCTACAACGACTTCACCGACGGCTTCACAAGGGAGGAGTTGCGGCGGCTGGTCGGGCGCGACGCGCGCCGGGCCTACCGCGTGATCACCCGCGAGCAGGACCTCTCAGCAGAGCCGAGAGGAGTCCTGCGACGCTGGCTATTCCGCGCCAGGGTGGTCTTCCTCGGCCTGTCGCACAAGCTCACGCCGGCGCGCCGGGTCCTGTTCGGGCTGGCGATCCTGGCGGCGCTTATGGGTCTCTTCAAGATCAACGCCGTCGTGGAAACCGAGAGGTTCTCGGTGGATTTCTCGCCGCTTTTCTTCCTCTTCAGCGTCGTCAGCCTCGCGTTCCTTCTGGCCCTCGAGCTCGTCGACCGGGTGCTGGTGCGCGACGAGCTCGAGGTCGCGCGGCAGCTCCAGCGCGATCTCCTGCCCTCCGCCGTGCCGGCAATCCTCGGTTACGACGTGGCGCACTCGTACCGGACCGCCAATGAAATCGGCGGGGACTACTACGACTTCCTCGACATCCCCGATGGCCGGACGGCGCTCGTGATCGGAGATGCCAGCGGCCACGGGATGGCCGCCGGCCTCCTGATGGCGATCGCAAACGCGGCGCTCAAGCTCGCCGTCGAGGTCGACCCGACGCCCGAACGGGTGGCAGCGCTCCTCAACCGCGTCCTCTACCGGACCGGTGACGCGCGGGCTTTCATGACCCTGTTCTACGGAGTGCTCGACCCGCCTTCAGGCCGGCTCTCATTCGTGTGCGTCGGCCACCCGTTTCCGCTCCTAAGAAAGGCCAGCGGGGAGGTCGTCGAGCTCGGGACCGGGGGCTTCCCGCTCGGAATTCGTGAGAGCCTCCAGATCGCGCAGCACGAGGTCTCCCTGGCGCCCGGAGACTTGTTGCTGCTCTACAGCGACGGACTCCCCGAGGCCGCGAACTCGGTCGGCGAGGCGTTCGGCTACGACGCGATGAGGGCCCTGCTTCGCCAGCCGGGCGACGTCCGCCAGGTCCACGACCGCTTCCTGCGCGCCCTGGACACCCACGTCGCCGGAGAGGCTCTCAGGGACGACGTCACCCTCGTGGCCGTCGCCAGAATGTAAGCTCGCTCCCGCGCGGGTCCCCGCCCGTGACCCGGGGGGTCTCCGCCCGGCACTTCCATCCCTGCGCTTCGAGCGCACTCTTTCACGCTCTTGCGACACATGCTCATTGATGAGAAACGTCATCGAGTCTGTTACAGAGCAACAGAACGCCTTGAGCCGTCAAGGTTCAGTCAGAGAAGAGTGCGACAAAGTGATGACAGAAAAGGGCTTGTAAAACACACAAGACATGCTAATTTCCATTCAAACGACGGCCGGTCTCAACGAGCCGGGCCACCTTGGGGGGGGCGACCATGCTTCTGATTTCGTCGATTTTGTTGGCTGTCATCGAAGGTTCAGCTGGCCCAACCGCGCCGCCGGCGGTTCCTCCGCCGCAACCCGCGGTCGCCGCGCCGGCCCAGGAGACGCCGGGCGGCACGCCCGACAGCAGCGACGCGAAAGACAAGGACAAGGCCAAGAAGCCTGCCTCGCCGACACCGCCGCCCGTCCACGAAGAGATCCAGGTCACGGCGACCCGCTACGAGACCGACTCGTTCCAGACGCCGATACCGATCAGCGTGGTCCCTGCCGACCAACTCCAGCGCGACATGCCGGAGAAGATGGTTGACGCGCTCAAAATGCTCCCCGGAGTCGATATCTCGGGCGAGGGTCCGTTCCGCGGCCTGCCCGTGATCCGGGGGATGTCGAGCAACCGGGTGCTGATCCTGGTTGACGGGCAGCGACTCAATAACTCTCGCGAGTCGACCGAGTTCGCCGGTATCCAGCCGGGCCTGGTCGACCTCTCGCAGGTCGAGCGCATCGAGATCATTCGCGGCCCGGCATCGGTACTCTACGGCAGCGACGCGATCGGCGGCGTGATCAACATCATCACCAAGCAGCAGGCGTTCGCGCAGAGCGGCTTCACGCTCGGCGGCGACGTAAGCTACGAGTACGGCGATTCGGCCAACTCGCACCGTGGGCAGTTGGATCTCAACGGCGCCGGCGAGCGGGTGACGTTCCATCTCAGCGCTAGCGACTTCAATGCCGATAACTACACCAGCCCGCTGGGCATCGTGCCGAACTCCGGCATGAAAGACCACGCCTTCGACGGCAACATCCGTTACCTCGTGTCGGACAACGCGGTCCTGCGCCTCGACATGCAGACGACCCAGGCGCGCGACATCGGGTTCCCCGGCTACGACCCCGTGACCTCGGGCATCGACATCTCCTTTCCAAGGTTCGACCGCAACAAGATCGGACTCACCTACGACTCCGGTCCGGTCATGGGGCTTTCGAGCCTTTCCGTGAGCGGCTACTGGCAGGGCGAGGTCAAGGACAGCATCCTGAACTTCAACTTCGGGCCGACGTACTTTTCCGACAACTTCACACACTCCGTGATCAACACGTGGGGGTTCACCGTGCACTCCGGCGCCGACGCGGGGACGGCCGGCAAGGTCACCTTCGGTCTCGATTTCTACCAGGACAACCTCCACGACGACACGCAGGAGTCCTCGATCCTGGGCTCGGACACCAACGTCGCGGTCCCGAACAGCTACCAGCGCGGCCTCGGTCTCTACGTCCAGGATGAGATTCCCATCACCTCGCGCCTCAAGCTGGTGGCCGGCGCGCGCGGCGACAACTACAGCTTCGTGAGCCTTAACGACCCGCGCTACACCGGGGAGCCTTTCGACGTCTCGCAAATCGCCATGTCGGGCAACGTCTCCGCGCTCTATCAGGCCACCGACCACGTCGCCCTCACCGCGCTGGTCGGCCGCGGGTTTCGCGCGCCGAACATCGAGGAGCGCTCGTACTTCGGGCTCGACACCACGGGCACCGTCCTGATCCAGCAGAACCCGCAGCTCAAATCGGAGACGTCGCTCAACAGCGAGGTCGGCTTCAAGGTGCGCTACGAGGAATTCTCCGGCGGTTTCAGCGTCTACCACAACGCGGCGCGGGATTTCATCGATCTCGTGTACACCGGTACCGACCCGAGCACCGGCCTCCAGCTGGCTCACTTCGGCAACATCGACCGCGCAACGATCGAGGGGACCGAGTTCGAGCTGAACTGGTACCCGACCCAGCACCTGACCGCCTTTGGCAACATCGCCTACTGCCGCGGCACCGACGACAAGACCGGAGATCCGCTCGCGATGATCGCCCCGCTCAAGGGCGTCCTGGGGGTGCGTTATCAGGTGACCCGCTGGTGGTGCGAAGCGGCCACCCGGATGGTGGCGCGGCAGGACCGGGTGCCGGAAGGTGAGATCCAGACCCCGGGTTTCGCCGTGCTTGACCTCCGCGGGGGCTACGATTTCCGCGGTGGGCTGACGGTGCAGGCGGCGGTCGAGAACGCCGGCAACACGGCCTACGTCGAGCCGTTCAACACCCACTTGGAGCCCGGAAGAAATTTCCGCCTGATGCTCGGCTACACGTTCTAGACGTTGTTGCGGGAACGGATGCTCGCGGGGTGCCTTCGGGTGCCCCGCTTTGTTGTGCGCCACGGAAAACCGGCGCGGTACACTCAACTGGAGAGGTGTAGTCAGCCGATGACCTCCGTCCCGACGATCGCAGACGTTCGCGCCGCGGCCGAGCGCATCCGGCCGTACGCGCACCGCACGCCGGTGCTCACGTGCTCGAGCCTCGACGCGATGGTCGGCGCCCGGCTCTTCTTCAAGTGCGAGAACTTCCAGAAGGTGGGCGCCTTCAAGTTCCGCGGAGCCGCGAACGCCGTCTTCTCCCTTTCCGACGAAGACGCGCGCAAGGGGGTGGCCACGCACTCCTCGGGCAACCACGCCGCGGCGCTCGCGCTCGCTGCGCGCCTTCGCGGCATCACGGCTCACGTCGTGATGCCCCGCACGTCGAAGACGGTCAAGCAGGCGGCCGCCGCCGGGTACGGCGGCCGGATCGTCCTGTGCGACCCAACGCTCGTGGCCCGCGAGGCGACGCTGGCCTCCGTTGTGGCGGAAACGGGCGCCACCGTTGTGCACCCATACAACGATCCGAGGGTGATTGCGGGGCAGGGAACCGCGGCCCTGGAGCTCCTCGAGGACGTCCGCGACCTCGACGTCGTGATGGCGCCCGTAGGCGGCGGGGGACTGCTCTCGGGGACCGCGATCGCGGTGGCGAGCCTCTCGCCGAAGACGCACGTCGTCGCGGCGGAGCCGGCCGCGGCCGACGACGCGTTCAGATCGCTGAAAGAGGGCCGGATCGTGCCGTCCGTCGACCCCAGGACCGTGGCCGACGGCCTCCTGACCTCGCTCGGGACGCTCACCTTTGCCATCATCCGGGAGCGCGTCGCCGACATCGTGACTGTCAGCGAGGAGGCGATCGTGGCCGCCATGCGGCACGTCTGGGAGCGCATGAAGATCGTGATCGAGCCGTCGTCGGCGGTTCCCCTGGGCGCGCTGATCGAGGGCACGATGCGCGCGTCGGGACAGCGGGTCGGCGTGATACTGACCGGGGGCAACGTGGATCTCGATCAGCTGCCGTGGACGCCGCGATAGCGGTATTCGGCCATGCGGGTCCGTTTCGCGACTCGGCTGATGTGGCCCGCCCTTCCCGGGTGCCTGGCGGCTCTCCTCGGCGTTTCCGGAGCTGCGCTGGCGCAGGAGATCCGCGTCCGTGAGCACGTCGAAGTCCCGAGAGTGCTGGTGGACGCGCGCGTCGTGGACCGGCGCGGCGATGCGATCGGCTCCCTGACGGCCAGGGACTTCCGCGTGCTCGTCGACGGCCGCCCCGCGCTGCTCGAGTCGGTCGAGTGGGTGGAAGGCACACAGCCTTTCGCGGAAGGGCTGACCCCGGAACAAGCGATAGGCACGGGAGCGCAGGCTGCTCCCCCGGGCCGCCTCGTGGTCTTCTTCTTCCAGGCGGACTTCGCCCAGGTGCGCCTCTCAGGCCTCATGCGGATGAAAGCCAGGGCCATCACGTTCCTCAACACGCTGCAGCCGACCGATCGCGTGGCCGTCCTCTCCTTCGACTCCCACCTGAGGTTCCGCCAGGACTTCACGCGCGACCGGGAGAGCCTGGAGACCGCAATCCACCGCTCGATCATGTTCGGCGGCGAGGAACACGTCGCCGCTTCTCCATGTCCCTCGCTCGTCCCTTCGTTCGACTTCGCCGCGGCCGTCAAGGCCGCCAGCCCGGAAACCGCGCTCCTGGTGGTCGCGCGAGCCCTGGAGAAACTGCCCGGCGCCAAGTCGCTCGTCTACTTCGGGTGGGGCCTCGGCCAGTTGTCGGGCGGCTCGGTGCTCCGCCGGGTGACCATGGGCCGCGACTACGCTCCAGCACGCGCCGCGCTCGCCCGGGCGCGCGCATCGGTTTTCGCCATCGACGTCACCGACGCCGACTACCACGACCTCGAGGCCGGACTGGAGCAGGTCGCGGCGGACACCGGCGGCTTCTACGCGAAGACCAACCTGTTCCCCGATCAGGCGATGACTCGGCTCGAAGGCGCTCTCGCCGGGCACTACGTCCTGGTCGTCGTGAGACCGGACGGCCCACACGGGACGCACGCGATCTCCATCGAGGTGAGCTCCAAGGAGTGGACGGTGCTCGCCCGGTCAACGTACGACGACTGATACGAGTCGACAGTTCACAGTTCACAGTTGACAGTAGGAGACAGAAACGTCCCGTTTCTCGGTTTCTGACTGTCAACTGTGAACTGTCAACTGTCGACTTTCTTTCGAGAGCGCTACTTCACACCCAGCAGCTCGACCTCGAAGATGAGGGTTGCGTTGGGCGGGATCACGCCCGGGTATCCGCGCTCGCCGTACGCGAGCTTGCCAGGGATGATGAGCTTGCGCTTGCCGCCAACCTTCATCCCTGCAACACCTTCGTCCCACCCCTTGATCACGCGGCCGCCTCCGAGAGGGAACACGAAAGGGCTCTTCCCGACGCTGGAGTCGAACACCTTGCCGTCTTCGAAGTGACCGGTGTAGTGGACGGTGACGGTCTGGCCGGTCTTCGCCTCGGCACCTTCCCCCACCTTGAGATCGACGTATTTCAAGCCCGATTCCGTTGTGATCAACTTCTCGCTCACCGTGTCCGCCTTTGCTTTCTCCTCGCTTCGCGCTTCGGAAACCAGCGCGAGCGAGAACCCCACCGCCAGGGCGGCGACAACCACAAACCCGCTGTGAACGGCGCCCGTCTTGACCATTGCGACTCCTTTCGAGCCCTGCCGCGGCTTTCCCGATCGGCGGGCGTCCGCGGATGATACCCCACGCAGGTTCGACGCCTGTGAATTTTCCAGGCTGGGATTTCAGCTCAGGCCGAGCACGGGCACCGCAGCGCGGAGGAGCAGAGGAACGAATACCGTTCGCACTTTCCAAGGTCCGCAGGTCCTGACGTTCGACAGAAGAAGTCGAGAATGGAGAGTTGAGAGTGAAGAGTCGAGAGACAAGACATGAAGGCCGAAGACTGACGGCGAGTAGCCGCGCCGCCGAGAGTGGGCCGGATGCTGGGCGCCCGAGTCCGTCGCAGCGGAGTGTAGCCAGCGGCTATGTGGGATCGGTACCGCCGAAACGCAACGCACGGGCGAGACGCGGCTCTGCCGCGGCTCGCCGGGGGGCTCGGGGGGCGAGAGCGGCCGGTTGGGTGGGCCGAGCGGCCGTGGGCCCCCCGCCCGTATAGACGGTCCGCTATCGGCGGCGCCTTCTCACTTGCCGAAAAGTTTCAGCACACCGATCGAAAGCACGGGCGCGTACGTGATCAGCAGGACGCCAAATGCGCTGATCACAAGGAACGGGACGACGCAACGGTAGAGAAAGGTCATCGGTTTGCCGAATCTCGAGGAGGACAGAAACAGGTTCAGACCTAACGGGGGGAAAAGGAACCCCAGCTCGAGGTTCGCGAGGAATATGACGCCGAGGTGGACGGGGTTCACGCCGAACGCGACACCGAGCGGCACCACGAGCGGGGCGAGGATCACGATCGCTGAGTAGATCTCGAGGACGCTTCCGAGCACGAGGAGGAGCAGGTTGAGCACCAGCAGGAACACCAGCTGCGAGTGCACGTGGACCTGGACGAACGCGAGGAGCTTGCTGGGGAGCTGAACGTCCACCAGGTACGAGGTGAGTCCCATCGCGCTCGCCAGGAGGATCAGCACGCCGCCCACGAGGACGCCGCCCTTCAGGAGCACCCGCGGCAGGTCGCGGATGGGGTGGATGTCCCGCGTGACGAAGCACTGCACCATGATGGCGAATGCAGCGGCAGCAGCCGAGGCCTCGACCAGCGAGGCGAGGCCGCTCGCGAACAGGCCGATGACCAACACCGGCAGCATCAACTCCCACTTCGCTTCCCACGTCGCCGAGACGATCTCGCGCCAGGAGAACTGAGTTGTCGGGGCCCCCGCGCGCCGCCCGGCCCACACTCCGTACGCCGCCACCAGTAGTACCAAGACGAGACCCGGCACCACGCCCGCCAGGTAGAGCTGATCGGCGGGGACGTTCGCCACGACGCTGTACAGGATCACCGGCAGCGACGGCGGAAAGAGCAGCCCGAGGCTGCCGGCCGCCGTTACCAGGCCGAGCGAGAACCCCTCGGGGTAGCCCTCCTCCCGAAGGATGGGGTATACGAGCCCGCCGAGGGCGATGATCGTGATCCCGGACCCTCCGGTAAAGGTCGTAAATAGCGCGCACACGAGGGCGACGAGCACGGCCGTCCCCCCGGTCATCCACCCCGAGAGCGCGCGGAAGAACCGGACGAGTCGGTACGCCGCCCGCGATTCGGCGAGCACGTAGCCGCAGGCGGTCAGCAGGGGGATCGCGGGTAGGGTCGGGGAGCCGATCAGCCTGTAGATCTCCGCCGGGACCGCGGAGACCGGCGTTCCCTGCGAGAAGAAGAGCAAGAGAGCGCCGCCGGCCATCCCGACGAACACCGGCGCGCCCACGAGCACCGCGATCACGATTGCTTCCACCAGGAGCCAGAACCCCGTGCCTGCGGGGCGGGGCAAGAAGTTGAGGGCGAACACGCCGGCCACGGCCGCGAGGGCAGCCGTCCGGCCGCGAAGGCGGTCCGAGGCCTGCAGCACGTACCTCAGCGACATCAGCGCGAGGGCAAGCGGCATGATGCACTCGCCCACCCACACCGGTACGCCGGCCATGAGCATCTGGCCTTCCTGCCGGTCCGCCATGACCACGCCGAAGCTGCCGTAGGCGAGCACGGCAGTCACCGCCGCGGCGACCGCGTATGCGAAGAGCCGCACGATGCGCCGTCGGCGGCTCCCCTCGGGGAACAACTCGACGGTCGAGAGGGTGAGATGTCCGCTCTCCCGGACCGCCAGGAGTCCTCCGAGGAACGCGAGCCAGAGCGTGAGCAGCTGAATGATCGAGGCCGAACCCGGGACGTGAAGCCCCCCGAGCGGCCTTCCGACAGCATCCGAGAGCGGCAGCGCGATCGCCGCCAGGAACGCCGCGACGAGCGCCCCCTTCTCCAGCCGGGCGACGGCCGTGCCTACCTTCAACTGGCCGCCTTGACCGCCTGGCTCTTGCGATATTCGTCGCGGACCTTCAACGCCTCGTCGAACGCCGGCGCCGGCACGAAGTCCCCGCGCAACTTCGGATACGCGGCCTCGGCGGCGCGATGCCAGGCTTCGAGCGCGGCGGCGTCGACGGGGACGACCGTCAGCCCGTGCTTCACCATCGCGTCGATGTTGCCGGCTTCCGCCCCACGCGTCAGCGACCCCAGCGTCCGGCCGGCCTCCCGCGCGCTCTTGAGCAGCGCGGGGCGAGCGTCGGCGGGCACCTTGTCCCAGGTTGCCTTCGTGATCACGAGACCGGCGAGCAGCACGGCCCACCTGGCCTCACACATGTACTTCGCGTGTGTGTACCATTGAAGGAGTAGCGCCGCCTGCGGCGTCGTCGGGAGCGCCGACACGAGACCGGTCTGGAGCGCCGTGGAGATCTCGGTCGAGGGCAACGGCACAGGGTGAAACCCGGCCGCTTTCCACAGCTCGACCGCCGGGTCGTCGCCGGCCCAGGTGAACAGCTTGAGTCCCTTGAGGTCGTCCGGCGTGCGCACCGGGGACTTGGAGAAGAAGCGGACCCAGCCGGCGTCGGCCCAACCGAGCAGGACGAACCCCTTGTCGGCGTATTGCTTCTCGAGGACCGGTTCCATCTTATCCAGGACGAAGTCCAGCTCCTCGTACGATGCGTACCCCATCGGCAACTCGAGGGCGTAGATCGAGCGGTCGATGTCGCCGAGCCCGGCAGTGGTGAGCAGGCCGGCGTCCAGCGTCCCGAGGCGCATCTTGCGCACCACGTCGCCGTCGTCCCCGGCAACGCCCCCCGGGTAGATCCGCACCGTGACCCGCCCCGCCGATGCCTGCTGCCACTGCGAGGCCATCTCCTGCAGGGCCGTGTGCCACGCCGAGCCCTGCGGGAGCAGCGTGGCCATCTTGACGACTACACCCTGGGCGACCGCGGTACCGCCGAAGAAGAGAAGACCCGCCGCCACCGCCAGCAGGAACGGCACCCTTCGAGAGATCGCGCCACCGACCATGTGATGATCCCCTTTCAGCTCATTCGATAAAGAGCTCGTCGGCCCGGCTCAGCAGCCAGCCCGCGCGTTTCTGGGCGACGAGGTTCGCAAGACGATACTCCGGCGCCCGATCGACCTCGATCGCCAACGCTTGCGCCAGCAACCGCTTGAATTCGGTACGGTCCTGCGAGGCCACCGACACGGTCTCGGCGAACGTGACCAGCGGCGCGGCCCGCTTCCCGCCGGCGAAGGCTGTGGCCTTCGCGAGGTCGGCGCGCGCCCGCTCCGCCGAGCCACCCGCCGAAGCCGGCCGCCCCCCGTCGTAGGCGATCAGGAAGTCGTACAGGGCGCCGGCACCGAACCCCTCGTCGAGGGCAATCGCCCGGCGCACGAGCGCCTCGGTCGCGGGCAAGCCTGCCGCGAGCTCCGGGTTCTCCTTGGCCAGGGAGATCGCCGCTCCCCACGCCATCGCCGTCCAGTAGAGAAGCGGCACCTCGGCCTTCGACCGCACCATGGCAGCCGCCTTGCCAGGATCGCTGCGCAAAGCCTCCCGGAAGCCGCGGTGATCCACCTCGAGTCCTCGCAGGCCGTACTCGAGCGCCCTCCGGTACAGCCTGACGGCCCGCGCGCGCATTGCCGTCGCAGCAGCGAGATCCCGGCTTTCCTCGTAGTCCGCCTCGGACTGCACGTACGCGTAGGCGTACTCGGTGAACCCGCTCGCGGCGGCCAGCAGGAGTCCCCTGTGCCGTGGCGACTCGGCGAGGAGGCTTTCGATCGTCTTGAGGGCGAACGGGGTCGCGTCCCGCACCAGCTCCGGGTCGTCTTCGCGCGCCCATTCCGAGCCGCCCTGCGCGAGGGCGTTGCCGACAGCGTTGACGGCCATCGTCCGCACCGAGCAGGCCGACAGCAGGGCGAGCGCGGCCAGCGCCGCCGCGCAAAGTGACAGTTCTGCACGTATCTCAGAGCCTTTCACGTTCGCACTCCAGGCCGCCGATGGTAGGCCACCACGATCCCCCTTTCAACGCGCTCCCAGCGCGGGGAGACCGGTGAGCACCGACGCGGCGATGGCGACGACGGTCGCGGCCAGGAGCGCAAACGCCGCCACGACGTGATCCACCCGCTCGGGCTTCCAGGGGTCGAGCCAGCGCGCAACGGCGTAGCCGCCGGCAAACCCGCCAAGGTGGGCCCAGTTGTCAATGCCCGGCATAACGAAGCCGAAGAGACCAAGCACCACGGCGTATCCGAGTGCCTCGCGCCCGACCGCGCTGGAGCCGCGGCGGCGGCCGTAGTGCACGGTGGCGCCGAGCAGCCCGAAGATCGAGGCCGATGCCCCGACGGTGAAGCTCGCGCCGCCCAGGAAGCGCGGCAGGAACCGAAGGTAGTCCCCCACCAGCGAGCTGGCGAGGAAGCCGGTCGCTCCGGCGACGATGTAGATGATGACCATCCTCGCCGGGCCGTACGCCTCGGCGGTTTCCGGCGCCAGCTGCCGGACCCACAGCAGGTTGAAGAGGATGTGGAGAAGGCCGCCGTGCAGCCAGGACGCGGACAGTACGGTCCACCATCGACCCATCTCGAAGACGGGGACCGCGCCGCTGGCGCCCAGCACGAACAGGCTTCGGCCCGTGGGGGCGAGGAACGAGCCGATGCTGCCGCCCATGATGTGCGAAGGGTCGAGGAGCAGCGAAACCGCGTACATCACGAGGCAGCCGCCGGTCATCGCCGCGGTGAAGCCGAAGTCCTGTCCGAGGCGGCGGAACGCCGCCGCGAACCCCCACATCCCCGGGTTGCGCCGCCCGCAGCTCAGGCATTTCTCGTCATTGACGCCTACGAGCTTGCCGCACGACGGGCACACCACCGAACCTGATCGTTGGCGTCGGAGCATGTCAGAGCCCTTTCATAGCTGCGGCTTTGCTCGCAGGTACTGGACCGGCCACTGGACATCGGCGCCCAACTCGCGGGCGGCGTGCAGCGGCCAGTACGGGTCGCGCAGCAGCTGACGCGCCAGCAGCACGGCGTCGGCCTGTCCCGTCGCGACGATCTGCTCGGCCTGCGCCGCCCCCGTGATCATCCCCACAGCGCCGGTGGCGATCCCAGCCTCGGCCCGGACGCGCGCGGCGAAC